>JGI25136J39404_1000145_pt1 | contig 14682 bp, 20 predicted proteins | sample ETNvirome_6_1000_FD_39404 | JGI IMG/M metagenome (IMG submission 39404)
AGTTCTCTCCTCAGCCCCTAGTGTTTTGGATGTGGCCAGAGACCTAATATTATCTCCTAATTGGGTTATTGCAAACCCAAGGGAGGCTGCATAATCCATGATCGCAAACCACTTTGTGAAAGACATGGTTGGTAATGGATTGAAAGAAGCCATGATAAGTAGTGCGGTTGCCTACTATATTAAGTTTGGTGTTCTATATCTGTCGGCCGGTATTTCTAAGATCCGCAATTATTTCTGCGCGAGCAAAACGATATACTCTATCCAACCATTGAATTCTTCTTTTGAATAAATTAACAATGACCTTGATCTCGGGGTATCTCGACGAATAGATATCTAACGCGCGCACGAAGTCAATCAAGTTAGAGTCTGCCCAAACTTTGATTCCTGTATCTGTCAGAGAATCTACAAACTCTCGATCCATCAACATTTTATCTAAGATCACCAAATTAGATTCTGTTCCACTAGGAATATAATGCGGATGAAGATCCATAAATCTCTCAGTTAATTCTATATAACTTCTGATGTGAACCTTACGAGCCCAGGATAACCAATCCTCCATACGGTTGGTGCAATAACGAACCCATACAGGATTCAATTTAATATCTTCACTCATCATCGTCCGACTCCTCGCCAATTACTTCGTAATATTCTTCGGCAAGGTCCAGACCTAAGTCTTCTGTTTGATCTTCGATTTCCTCGGTTTCATACTGCACTAAGTAGGGAGATACACTTTCAGCTACTTCTTCGTCTTCATCGATTATGTCTTCGTCTTCATACCCTTGTTCTTCAGCTTCTGTATTATTCAACCACACAATATCTTCTTCAGAGTCCATCTCGGATTCTGAAAGATCTAAACCTAAGTTTTCAGCCATTTCCTCGGCAGTTTCGAATTTTGTATTCAAGACCGGCGCGCTGTCGAAACCAGGCACATTAAGAGGATCATAAGTTCCTAAGTTTTCTGGAGTCAATAATTCATTATCAACGTCAAAAACGATTTTAGATGATGCAGCTTGTTTCTTTTTCTCAGCTGCCATAGCGATTTCTATTTCAGATAGATTTTCTGTTACTGTTGGAGCTACGCCCGATGCAAACTCAGTGGTGTTCTCTGAGCTCGTATTAATTTTTAATTGGGTGTCACTAGCTGCTACTTTTGCAGGATCCAACCCTGCGGCTATAGCTAAATCTTCGAATCCTCTAATCATCATATCTGGTTCGGGCATCATATCTGTATATGTGTATGCGCCCGTCTCAGCACTAGCATATTCAGGCCCGTTTAGGACTTCTGCCCAATCCACTCCGTCGGTAAATGGATTTGCAGTTATTGGAATTGGCCCTCCGTAATCATTCGCGGCGGCATCCAGATCTGCATCTTCATCATCACTAACTGATTCTCCAAAAGAAAATTCCTCAGCCTCGGATAATACATCATCATCGTCAGTAACAAATAATCCGCTAGCATCTCCTTGAGCTTCCCGAATCTTCTCCAAGAATGCTTCATCTTCCTCGGATAATGCTTGAGTTCGTCCTTCGAAGTATTGTGCCGCATTTTTAATAACTGGGGCGACATCTCCGATAATGCTAGCCAAATCTCCTACACCCTGCACAGCGGGTGATCCGGCAAACTCTGAACCGATCTCGTATTTATCGAGGAAATTTAATAATGGAACTAGAACTTGTTGTGACATTTCTGGATCGAGATTATATTTATCTGCTAATGTTGCTGCATCTTCTCCGTCTTTCAAAAATAACTCTAACAAACTGCCCTTTGGAACTGTCTTCTTTGACTCCTTTTTGGGTGGCGAATCGGTTACCTTTCCAGTAACGTCTATAACAGGGTTAATTACCTCCCCAACGGGTTTAATAATGTCATCGAAGTCGCCCATATTACACTCATCCCAATACTGCTATTTAACACTTCTGACCTACATATCCTCCAAATATTCTTCCATTCCTGTCCTAAGTGCTTCAACCCATGCATCTAACATAGGTTGGTTAGGTTGTCTATTTTCTTTTGGCTCTATTTCTGTAGCTACTATTCGAAGCGTATTAGATAATAATCTTTGTGCAAATAATGTATCTTCATCCTTTGTATCTAAAGCGGCTTTAGATATGAAAGTAGATAGTTCTTTAGTAACTCTCCTAAGTTCTCGCTCTCGACTAGTTGTCTTCAATCTCATTATATCAAATAAGAATTCTGATTCTACTATGGATATCAATCTTTGTTTAGTAGATAAATCCTCGTTATCCATAACTACTAAAGTATTTCTGAAACTAGGAAAATAATTATCTACAACTCTTTGATCTTCAATCCCAATTATGTTCATGAATCTTTTGAATTGCCGTTTGAGTGTGACTTCTCGCTCCATCTCTAATAAATCTTTGTAACGAGTTAGGGTGTTTTTCTGCTTTAACAACTCCTGTAATTTAATTAATTGGGGATTAGGATCAGGAATAACTTCTTCTTCATCTTCATCTTCAAAATTAAAATCTCTCTGACTCATTTTTGAATAACCCTCCTTAGCTTAATTATGGGGCAAAACGGGATCCACCTTGCATTGTCTGATAATCGCTAAGGAATTTGAAATCTAAATCATACGGATCCCCTGAATTCACATTTGGTTTCTTTGCCTTAGTCTCCTCTCTTTCTTCCTCAGCTCTTTGAATCCGTCTTGTTTGTTTTCCGATTGTTGTTTCTGCTTCTCTTATGCTAGCCTCTAATTCGGCCATTTTTACATTAACATCGTCTATCTGACGCTTATAATATGTCATGGATCCTATTACTCCAATACCAATTCCGGCTATTGCTCCAATAGCGAACGCCTTCATAGGACTAAATCCAGCCCCTATAATCACTTTATCTTCTGCACCCAAATTCTCAGATCCTGGAACGATCCCCCTAGTTTGCATTTCAGCAGTTAATTTTAATAGATCAGCCTGGAAAGCTGATAGATTATCTGCTTCTAATCTAGTTTGTGACATTGCACCTAATGTTTCAAATAATTCTGTATCGCTCATCTTTTCTACGGACTTCGAAGCGGTTACTGCAATTTGTGATGGGTCTTCTGAATTTTTAATTTCTGAAGATCCGGACACAGGATCTACATTTACTTGGGCAACGGCCTCCGCTTTCGCAACGGTTTCTGCATCTAATGATTCTGATTCTTCCGTTGATTCGGATTCCATTTTCTCGGCTTCTTTTTCACCTTCTGCGGCGAATACGAGCATTTCCTCTGCAGAATCAATTATGGTATCCGTAATTTTCTTAAATCCACGGATCCCTTTTCCACGCTGACCTAGAATATATTTACCTGAGCCAGTCATTTCTGCTAATTGTAAAAACATAGGAACCGTAATTTCAGTTTCGGAGCTCAATAAGTCCTTTGTTCCGGATCCTTTGATACCTTTCTGGTAACGACGAATGAAGTATACCATGTAAAAGGCTACTTGTTCTTACTATTTAATAGATTCGGATAATCAACCGAAACATTCGGCTACTATCTCTTATTTAAGTTCGCCTTGGTTGTTTCTACTTATTTGATTAAAATAGTATCTAGAGTAAAATTCTCTAATATGCCTTTCTCTATACTTTAGGGAGGTAGCCTTGCCACTTTCACTCATGATCATACCCACCCAAATATCTTTATTACTACAATACTTGCAAGAATCACATTAATGAAACCCAAGATCGTTCGTGTTAAAGCCAAACTACCAACATGGCGTTCTGACCACTTATCTACTTCTTCACCATTCATTTTCATAATTATCCCCCATCCTATATAAAATTACGACCACAGTGTAGCGATATCTTCATAAACTTCATTTACATTTGTAGTGTCCATAGTGTCTAAAGCCATCACGGTAGCCGTGATCTGTGATAATTTTAATTCCCTCATTTTATCGTATATGCCCATATCACTGGCTCTCTCTTGAAAACCCTTTTGAGCCAGATAACGCTCTAATTGAAGTAAATCTAATCTCCACCTAATTCCGCCCTTTCTGTCCTTCGATTGTGCGTGACGGAACATAGGTCGATTACGAAGGATTCCCACCACTTCTCTTGAAGTGTATCTTCGTGGTTTATGTGATACCATAAATGAAGATATCTCTGTTGAATATCCATAACCTGCATGAGCTAAAAGATACTCGACAATATCGAAAACTAACGTTTCTGTTAAGGGTAAAGGGCGTTGCCTTTTATCATCATTAACCATTAGTTCACCTCATTCTTCTTCGGAGGCTCGTTCTTCTATTTGTTTCCTGACTCTTTCTTGAGCTTCTTCTGGTAGAGAATCAAATACTATTTGATGGAGTTCTTGCCGGTATGCATCTTTGGCCTCATCCAAAGTCATACCTTCTCCTTTCTTTTCCATGATGAATTTCTTCTTGTCGCTTTCGAATTGCATTAAATTTAGAATAGCCATATTTTCAGTAGATAACTCTTGAGCCTCATAGGGTGCTTTGAAAAGATCCTCTATCTCAATAGCCAACGACTTAGGATCGGGCATACTTGGTGATACGAATTCTTCTAAGTCTTCGTCTAATGCGTGACCTGTGCCACCCATTCTTTCAATAAATCCCGCTGCGCTGGCGCGTGTGACATATAATCCCACTCTAGGCCAAAATCGAGTTTCCTCTGCTGAACTGCTCATGATCTTATATTATGATTACTACCTATTTAATACTTCTTTCAGGGAGAGAACTCTAGCAATGTATAATTATTTTCAATAGCTTCCATTACTTCTTCTAATTCTCTTGTCGGAGCTTGACCGTTAATGACATAACTATAACCTTCTGCGATCCTGAACTCAAACACCATCTTTAGATAACGATATTCTGGGCCGGGAATAGAAGACATATTTACACCGGCGTAACAGAAATCCAACATTTCCAATCACTTGATTCCTGATCGTTTTTAACAACGAATATACGAGAAGTAGTCAAACCCCCGGCAGCACGAGCTGAATCAGAAATAAATCTACCTTTACATTCTAAGTTCCAGGGATCTACAGAAAATCTTTTTCTATATTCCATTTGATTATTTGCATTCATTGGAGTGGGCCTAATAAATCTACTTAATGTTTTGGGATCCACCTGGATCGTTCCAATTATAATATGCAATCCCTTTCCAGAACTAGAAATTCTATACCAGACATTACCTTGACCAAATTCATAAGTCAAATAATCTAATGCGTGTTGAACCGTCTTGTCTTCAAGACCCACGCCATCCCAGTCGAAAGTGAGTCCTACCATGAATCCTTTATGGGGAGTTCAGATATATAACGGTTCCTATCGATTACCATAGGCAATCCATACAAGACCTAATATTCCTCCTATGAAGAATCCTCGGATTATAGAATTTGCTTGAGGTAATAATGTCAGTGTATCAGTAGGCATTTGTTCAGTGCCACCAGGACCTAAAATGGATTCAGTAGAAAAGGGTCGGAAGCCCTCCTCCCACTCTATACATTTTCTATGTTGTATACAAGGATCCAGACTATCGTCATACCATTCCCCCCACTTAAGACATTCTGGCTCTCCGTTTTCTCCCATACAATCACCTAAGCCATCAATGCCACAATTACTCCAATGCCGATAATCCATAGCAAAAGATTAGATTTTTCATCTACCGGATCACATTCGCCCGAAGAACGAGTTTCGAATCCTATGCCTTCTTCGTTGATTCCCGTGGGCACAGATTCACCTCACTCGGGCACGGGCTCCGGTTGGGGTTCTGGGTCTGGCTCATTATCTGAGCCATCTGAGCCATCATAAGGCGGATCATTTGGATTACCACCACACGTTGCGGCGGAAACCAATACACGAACACGGATTTCCTGACAGGGGTCATTTGGATCATCATGCCAGGCACCCCACTTCCATACTGCATCTGTTGGTGCTACTGGTCGATGTTCTTCGAGCTCTGGACAAGGATTGCCATTGCAAGCTGGTTGATTAACAATTGTTCTGAACCTGGTTTCTTCGCATCCATCACCACTTAATGTCCATTCACTCCATGCACTAACGGAACAATCAACATCTGAACCTGGCTTCTGACGAGTTTCGATCGTTCCTTCGGAAGTAGCTCTAAATACTCGTGTATGTGCGGGTGAATGAGTGGCTTTTCGAGCTTCTGCACTAAACCCTGTCCTTGTAGTATCCCATGCACTGTGTCCGAACATATTATCACTTCTACTTATCGACTATTTAATATCTACTTTAGTAATACCACAAGAAGGATAGCTCCGGCAATGAGGTGCCAACTTTCCAAAGTAGAAAACATACCACATTCATCACCATATTTACAATCTTCACTATCTATATTAGCAGTCTCGTCATAGTTACACGCTGTTTCGTCCATACAGCCCACTACATCATATACGCATGAGTCATCATCTTCAGTGGCAGCTTCATTATAATTATTTGCATTTTCGTCCATACACCCAAGAACAGAACCTGAATCATATGTGCATGATCCATCATCTCTAGTTGCGTTATGATCATAATTATTTGCCCCTGAGTCAGTGCAGCCATCATTATAGTAGCAGGGAGACATCAAATCGTTAGTGGTTGCATCTGGATTATAATTAACTGCTTCTGGATCCGTGCAACCATAAACTATCTCATCGGGACAATCGGGAATTACATCCACTAATTCTTCGATAGCATCATTCTCACTGTGACCTAGATCCCTTAGTTGCTCGATAGCTAACCAATAGTCAATATCACAATTTCTATAATTATGAACAATATTGGCCACCATAGCAGCGGTCTCCCAAGAATTGAATACATCAGAATTGAATACTGCAGTATTAAAAACGCCGTGACCGAAGACCATGCTTATTCTTCATCAGAACTACTATTTAATGGATTGTCTGTATGGTGAGCAACTAATAGTTCCGTCAAATGCTTATTTCTCCATAAGATCCATCTTAACACATACAAAAACGCCAAGCCGTGAACAGCTTGGATTATGCTGAGTGAAACGAGAGCATACCATACAAGATCTGTCATGGCTTCAAGTCCCTCCTTACTTCCTCTGCTTTAGAATCCTATTATTTCTTTGAAAAGGTAACGGAATGCATCCCGGTCTTTCTTTTTTTATATTTTGAGGAAGAATCGAGAAAGCTAGCGGGGATTCTGTAGAATCCGTCCCAGTCATCTCCAAAGTTAAAGGTGTTAAAACGATATCCTACTTCTACGCCATCTGGAGAAAGATTAGCAAACTTGGCATCCCCAATGTAGGGTATAGACATACGCACTATATCTGACTCTGCATCTCCATCGAAAATCGGTTTCGGCATCCAATTGAAACCACCCTTAGATGGTTCTCTATACAGGAGTTTTGCATACTCAATTAGACGCTCTGCACGGGGTTCAAAGGGTAAAAGGCTCATCCCTACCAGGATAATATTTTCCTGGCCACAGAGGGCCTTAAAAGCGGCTAAATGGGGCTGTTGTGAGTCGTAATGCCTCTTTACCAGATTGATCGAAGGGTGTTGCTCTGCAGAGGCCCATTCGTCCACTCCAAAGTTAGGCATTATGTTATTTACTATGATGTGTTCTATGGGAATACCCATCCGATCTAAGAATGAAATTGTCCTGGCGCACTCTTGAAATCCGGCCTCAGTAGGGATGGAAACTAGGTTAATGGAAACGAACTCGGGATCGCGGAGAATTAACGTCAGTCTTTCAACTTTTTCGCAAATCTGCTCTAAATTTTCGATAAGTTGGGGCACAGTTGTGTCTCTGGCCTTAAAAATACCTTTGATATTGTCGATTTTCGCTTTCATCCGTAAAATCCGCAATAAGAAGGTGCGAATGGCGGCGGGAGCATTGAGAGCCTTCAAAGTATGACCTGTTGGAGCGGTATCGAAAACGACTACATCGTAATCGGAGCTCTGAACGAGCCGAAGTATCTCATCTAAGGCGAAAAACTCATCCATTCCTGGAAATGTAGCCATATCAGTGAATATTTCTGCATCGAAGCCTGGAATCGAGTTGCCAAAGAGCTTTTCCATGCCAGCTTTCATGGTTTCGGCAAATCTAGCTGCAGCGGCTTCCGAGTTAATGTTTTTTGCCCAAAAGTTCTCTGCTATTTTTACTACTTGATCAGATCCTAGAGAAACTCCGAGTGTATCATCNGTGCTGTGCGCTGGATCCGAACTAATTAAAATCGTTCTGCGGTTCTCTTGTGCATGGTGCAACGCGGTTGCGGCAGAAATTGTAGTCTTACCAACACCGCCTTTTCCCGTGAATAGAATGAGGTTTGCCATCGTTGAAGGATAGCTACTGCTGGTATTTATATCTTCTGTATTAGAGATTTTCGATCGTAAACCTCTGATCATAATTACTAAATGCTGATTCGATCACTGGGTGTCTCCACATTCCTATAAAATTTAATGAAAGCGTAGCTGAGACATCTCCTAAGATCTTCTGTGATACTGGATATTCTCGGGGATTTTCCAAAATTTCTTCTACTTCNGACTCAGGCGTAACGAACACGGTGATCCTCCGAGGGAGTGGAGTCGATTTAAGGCTCGAAAATGTGTCAAATATGTCAATTTTGAATCCATTTTTAGGAACTATGCCCGAAAAGAGAACTTCATTGTCGATTAAAACGGTCAAAAAGGTGTTTTCTGCGTTTTTATCCGATATGTTCCATGGTGGAATGACTAATTCCTGTAATTCTACTCCAGAAGGTATAATTCCGTTCTTGAAGGTAGATACACAAGGAGAATAAGAAAGATTTATGATTTGTCGATACTCATCATAAGTTTCCACTGGGAATCCCCCAATTATTGATACCCTTTTCTACTATATAAAGAGTGGTGGGTTCAAGACCGCCTCAATAATCGTCGTCAAGGGACTCATCTGGGTCGCGGGACTCTCCTGGAGATTTCTTGGCTAAGTCTCCCTTTGCCAAAGTATTTAATTCTGATCCCGCTGGTGTAGCAGGATCCTCAGCAACTTGTTCACCGGGAACTTCTGAACCTGATGGAGTTCCACCTACGCGCACATCACGCTCAATTTGAGCTTCTACTGAAACTGGTGGTGGAGTTTGGAGTGCACCTCCTGATTCTCGGGAGCGGAGTTTAGCGGAGGCTCCTTTGGGCACCCAATCTGCAAGTTGCTCACTATCAATAGTCATGGGTCCGAAATTCTCCTCTATTTCTTCCATATATCCACTAACTTGCTTTTTCCGTCTGCGTAGTCTTCCTGAACGCTCTTTATATCTTAACATTTCTCGGTATTCTTGTGCTTGTGACTCAACCCAATTTTCGATTTCCTCTGCACTAGCTTTCACATCACCCTGGTTCAGCAATCTTGCTTTGAACCATTCTACATTTTCCACGCTGACAGCGATTCCCCAATCTCGTAGTTGTTCTGCGATAACGGAATCAGTGCCGTCGAATAAAATATAATCGACCCAGACCTTAGCAGATCTACCGGTGGATCCATCTATTCTAACCGCTGGAAGTGTAGATCCTAAATCAAAATTAAAAATATAAGCTCCCAAGGTGTTGATCAAATTTCTATTAACGAATCCAGTCGGTGCTGTGCTTCTTGTTCCATTTATAGATGCGGCAGTAGATGTGCTCGTATCCCCAAAGATCACTATTCCATCTAGTGAATTACTCATTGATATTGGTGAATAGAGTGCGCTAGTGCTAGCGGCTGGATAACCTAAGAAATTAGAAGTCTGATCTATAAATGTTGACCAAATTGAATCCGCAGATAATATGGAGACTCCATTAGTAGTATCGCTTCCAATCATTAACCATTGGTCTCGATCGTTATCCCATTGGCAAGAAATAATAGAATAGTCNGCAGCNGTTCCAGATAATACATCAGCTGCAATCTCNGTGCCAATGCTTGATAATATAGATGTGCAATCGAAACCTGTAGCNGTAGCAGTTCCCGATGTGGCGGTGCTGTCGTATATCCATGCTGCGGCACCCGTCCCGGTTACACCAGAATAAGAACCAAAAATTCCAAAACCTCTACGAGATGGAGTGCCTGAATTGTTAGCGGTAGGAGGTAATCGTTGCCAATTACCTACCCAGCCTACATACTCGTCGTGATCTTTATCCCATAATTGGACTGGACTTGTTGTTCCTAATAAATTATAACCAGCTCCAAACCCAATCTTTTCTTCAGCAACGGTAAAGGTAGAATGTTGTATTCCTCTGCAGTTCCATTTAGTGGGACATAAGATAGTTGGGGTCGTATCCAATTCGAATCCTCCATCACGAACTTGCCAAACGAAAGCCACAGGAATGTCTCCTGATCCTGTGACAGAATATAAAGTATATACGGCGGCAGAATTGACACCTACTACATCGATATTATTTATTCCTACAAGAACTGGTGTGATCTCAACTGCGGCGAATTGAGGGTCAATATCTTCTGCTGGTGGATTTACCCATACGGCATCCGCGCCTAATAAATTATAATATGGTGTAGTTCCTGGTGCAGATCCTCGAGTAATTTCATTATACCAAATTTTTCGGTAGGGATCGGCATAAGCTTGCAATGGGCAAGCGTGAGCTGGAGATAAATTAAAATAATATGTTGCAGTGTCTCCGATCGAGAGATTTCCAGAAATAATACTGGAAATAACATAGGGACAAGTTTCTGTTATTGTTGTGCCACCAGCGTCTACTAATCCTAAACTTCCTGTAATGTAAGCCATTCCTCGATTTAATACTGCGGGATTGTCGGATCCATATCCTGATACGCCGTAGGCTTTCATTAAATAGTATCCACGATTTACGGCATTTCTATCTGGGCCTGGGGCTCCGCCACCTGTCCCATCAGGTAACATTCCATTATCGAAATTGATTAAGGTATAATCGGGTGGTGCGACACCATTAATCGCGTCGGTAGTCACTGCTACATATGTAGCAAGATCGAATGCTCTTGGATAACTACCTGATAATGCACCCGCCGAAGGAGTAAGATATTCTCCGTGCAATGAAAATACTGCACTACCCAGGTTAGATAATGAATAATTAATAGGTTGGTTAGCACCGGTTCTGGTGGAAATATTGTCTGCATCTAACCACCATTGAGAAATGTGTGCGGAAGTNGTTAAACCGGTTGGAGGGGCTGTTAATCCTAATAATGCTGGATATTTTGTTGGATCTATATTACTATGACCTGTGCACCAAAATCCAATTCCTGATTGTGTATTCAATATATCGTTAGCTTCTCCATTTTGCTCTACAACATCTACTGCATATAATCCTACATCGGGATCATCCCAGTCAGCTTGAGCTGCTAACACTTCTAAAGGCATTCGCATCGGAATAAATGAATACATGGATGGATCAGGAATGTTTGCAGTAGTTATTTCTCCCGCAGGGCGATCAATATTAGAATAAGCTCTATGAATTAGGATAAAGCCATCCCAAGCATACCCTGTGAGTGTAGGACCCGTGCCCGCATCATTAGTAGAAATGTAAGCTCGGTAAGAACCCACCAGAACCCAACATCCGTTAATATAGATCCCATCCCGAATAATATATTCTCCGGTGGGAGTTATACATACTCCTTGGTCAATATCTGGACCAGTATCTACTGGCCCTGCTGAATACGCATAACCGTGAAATCGTTCCCCACCAGCATTAATATCTGTTAGGGTTCCGACTGATGCACCGGCGAAATCTAACCAGGCATCGAGGTTCGAGAACCAGGGATAGTCCGTAACATCAAGATTGAACGCTAGACCCATGTATTCAAGACCCCTTAAGTTATCCTCGTCAGCCAGTTTTGCACTGGAGTTAATCCAAAGTCCTCGACTGGATCTACAAATGCGTTGGATACGAAATAAGTAATATCCCAATTAGTGTCTGGTGGGATTTCTAACTTCCAGGATCCTACGAATGCTGGAGAATAATTAGTGGATATTGGAAATGGTTGTGAAGTTCCAGATAATCCTGGACCCGGTAAGTCATCAGGATTACTGAAATAGGTTGTAGTATCAATAACAAAATTGACATACCCTCCTGGAACCCAATCATTTCCCGCATTCGGGAAATTACCTGGTGTCGAACCGAAATATTGGATAACTATAAACTCGTCATCTCTAGTTCTTTGACGATTTTTAAGGGTAGCCGTGCCTAGTTGAGAATAAAAAATAGACTGTGGAACAGTTAGCTCAGCTAAACGCTTTGGAGGAAGGTTACCTAAATCGGAAACTAACCACTCATATGCTTGCCTTCGAACTGCCATAGATACACGCTCCGCTACCTTTATCTATACCCCTTCTCCTACTTGAAGATTCCGGAGGAAACTGGGGTCAGGTAACTGTAGCTTTCATAGTAAGGGTGGAGATAATCTCCGCTATTAACCCTATACTACGTCGCTATATTCAGAGCTCGAGATCATCTGGGATCCCGTCACCATCGTCGTCATCGTCGAGATAATCGTCGATACCGTCGTTATCGTGGTCGAACTGACCGGTTAAATTAGAACCATCGTTTTGCTCAAACCAGTCTGAAAGACCATCGTTGTCGTCGTCCAAATCAGTCATATCCCAAATACCATCGTTATCGTGGTCGTATCTATACCAACCCCACATTCCACCGGATTCATCTACATCTAAGATATTATCATTGTCGTCATCAGGATCGATTCCATCGTTAAGTCCGTCATTGTCGTGATCACGAGGTAGTGCGTCATTATAATTCCATATCCCATCGTTGTCGATATCGATATCTATGCAATCATATATTCCATCATTGTCGTGATCGTATATGTCTGTGTTGGGGTTTCCATCGAAAATTTCTAACAGATCATTGTAACCGTCTCCATCATCGTCGTCATCCTCTGCATCGTCGATACCATCGTTATCATGGTCTTCGGGTGAGGTGTCTATTGAATCAGGGATACAATCGTTGTCGTCATCCGGATCTAAATCATCAGGAATCCCGTCACCATCATTGTCGTTCTCGCCATTCAGGTCTTGGTTCTCCAACTGTTGATTCTGCTGTTGGTCGGACTGAGAACCTTGCTGACCCTGATTGTCCTGGGTCGCGCCTTGTTGCTGTTGGTTTTGTCCGTTTTGGTTGTTTCCATTTTGATCATTTCCAGTTTGGTCGGTTTGCTGACCTCCCTGTTCATCTCCTGATTGTTGCTGGCCCTGTCCGTTATCTTGTTGATTAGACTGCTCACCTTGGTCACCTTGTTCACCTTGCTGACCCTCTTGGCCGGACTGAGATCCTTGGTCATCCTGGCCCTGCTGGCCATTCTGTCCTTGGTCTTGTCCCTGACCTTGNCCTTCGTTTTGACCCTGGCCCTGACCTTGGCCTTGACCTTGGCCCTGCCCCTGTCCTTGCCCTTGACCTTGGCCTTGACCTTGGCCTTGTCCTTGGCCTTGTCCCTGCCCTTGTCCTTGTCCTTGTCCTTGTCCTTGACCCTGACCCTGACCCTGACCTTCACCTTGACCTTGACCTTGACCTTGGCCCTGTCCTTGACCTTGGCCTTCACCTTGGCCTTCACCTTCGCCTTCTCCACCGCCGTCGGTGCCACCATCTCCACTTCCGTCTTCATTACCTTCGAAGTCGGGATCGTAGGCATCAGGTATACCGTCACCATCTGAATCAGTGGATCCACCATCATTGGGGTCATTAGGGAAGGCATCTTGTCCGTCATTAATGCCGTCACCATCAGTGTCGGCCGAATTAGGATTTGTTCCGGCGGCATATTCTTGGGCATTCGTTAAGCCATCACCGTCTGGATCTGCGTTTGCATCTCCAGCACTATTGGGGTTTAATCCGTATGCTACTTCCCATCCATCGGGTAAGCCGTCGTTATCCGTATCAGCATTGTTCATGTCTGTTCCGGCAGCTTGTTCTTCTGCGTTTGTTAAACCATCACCGTCCCAATCGGCTCCACCATCACTCGGATCGAGTGGGTCGGAACCATCAGCCATCACAACACCTGCGCTTGCGGCAAGCATTAAGGCTGTCAGTATAGTGAGGAGTCCTCGTCTAAATCTTGAATTTCTGTTCTCCATATTAATCATTTGTATTAGCGTTTATAGGGGACCCACTGTCCCCTCTAATATAGAGTATGTGTTTCAGTTACTTAATACTATGCACTAAGCGTCCAAAAGGGCTGAATAGAACAAATTTCGTAAATTTCCTAATAATTTATCTGCAGCTGCAGGATCGTTGTTTAGTATTTTGATATAATCTACAACAGAAAAATCCGATGATGAATCAGCCTGACTCCAGCGGATTATTTGCTCGTCTGTTAGAAAATCCGACCAAAACTTGAAATCCACTCCTTGAGTCACACAATATTCAGCTATATTTACTTCGATTTCTTTTTGTTCTTCAAGCTCAAAAATCATCGATCTAAGATATGATTTATGTTTCTCTTGTTGTTCTTCCATAGCTTTCTGGGAAACCACTTGGTCCGCAATAGTAATTTCTATCCCCTTCACTGTGATCACTCCATTATCAATATTTATTAAATCTTTAATCCCCCAAAAATGCTGCCCCATATAGAAAAACGCATCATTGGTGAATCCAGTATTTGTATTCAAGACCCTAACGGATGTATGAATGGGGCCGATCGGTGAGTCTACGCAAAATAGTATGTCCTCAACCATGTTAGGAATAGGAGATTAACACCTATTTAACTCTTGCGAGCTGCCAGCCATGCTAACCAATT
>JGI25136J39404_1000148_pt1 | contig 14393 bp, 7 predicted proteins | sample ETNvirome_6_1000_FD_39404 | JGI IMG/M metagenome (IMG submission 39404)
GTTCAAGTTTTATTCTTTGAATATAAAACTTATAATACCCAGGTATTTAAAATAAAAGAAACAGAGACTGGTTTAGAAAAAGCATTAATAAAAGACGATACTTTTGATCCTCCTAAGAGTGATAAATTTTCAAGAGTTGAAAGAAAAATAGAAGTTCTTTATCAGGGTTGTAAAGTTATTGGTAACAATGAATTAGTAGAGTGGAAGTTATCAGAAAATATGACAAGACCTTTTGCAGATACTACTAAGGTTGAAATGAGTTATGCTATTGTAGCTCCAAGAATGTATAAAGGTAGGATTAATTCTATTGTAAGTAAAATAACTGGATTTGCTGATATGATTCAGTTAACTCATTTAAAACTTCAACAAGTAATAGCTAGAATGGTTCCAGATGGAGTGTTCTTAGATATGGATGGTTTAGCAGAAGTAGATTTAGGTAATGGTACTAATTATAATCCAGCTGAAGCATTAAATATGTATTTCCAAACTGGTTCTATAGTAGGTAGATCAATGACTCAAGAAGGAGATATGAATCCTGGTAAAATACCTATTCAAGAATTAGCAACCTCTACGGGTCAAGGAAAAATATCAAGTTTAATTAGCACATATCAATATTATTTACAGTTAATAAGAGACGTGACCGGATTAAATGAAGCTAGAGATGGTACAGTACCAGATAAAAATACATTAGTAGGTTTACAAAAAATGGCGGCTAATCAATCTAATGTTGCAACTAAACATATATTAGATGCAGGGTTATGGTTAATACTAAGAACCTGTGAAAACATTGCATTAAAAATTGGAGATTCTTTAAAATATCCTTTAACTTTAAATTCTCTTAAGAGTTCTGTTTCTACTTATAATACAGGGACTTTAGCAGAAATACAAAATTTAAATCTTCATGATTTTGGTATTTATTTAGTATTAGAACCGGAAGAAGAGGAGAGACAAATGTTAGAACAAAATATCCAAATGTCTCTACAGCAAGGTGGAATTGATTTAGAAGATGCTATTGATATTAGACAAATAAAGAACTTAAAATTAGCAAACGACGTTTTAAAACAGAAACGTAAGAAGAAAGCTGAAGCTATGCAAGAGGCCCAGCAAGCTCAAGCTGAGGCTGAAGGACAAGCGCAGGCCCAAGCATCTGAAGCAGCGGCAATGGCAGAAGTACAAAAGCAAGAAGCTTTAACATCGTCTAATATTCAATTTGAACAAGCTAAAAGTCAATTTGAAATACAAAGATTACAGACTCAAGCTCAACTTAAACAACAAGAATTACAATTCAAACACAAGTTTGATATGGAATTGAAACAGATAGAAGTTGAAGCTATGAAATCAAAAGAAAATCTTCTCGAAGATCGGAAAGATAAAAGAACAAAAATGGAAGGTACTCAACAAAGTAAAATGATTGAGCAAAGAAATTCTAGTGGATTACCTACAGATTTTGAAAAAGAAACTCCAGCACAATTTAGTGGTGCTGCGGGTGTTTAATTAATTTTATAATATTATATTATGTCAAAAACAGAAACAAAAACTAAGCCTGAGGTGACTGAAGAAGTCAAATCAGAAGGTGGAGATATGAAAATCAAATCTAAACCTAAAATGAAACAATTTAAATCTAATAATGAACCTGTTAAGGTGGATTTAACTAAAGATCCTAATGTAAAAACAGAAGAAATAATTAAAGTAGATTTAACTAAAAAACAAGAAGACGATGCCATTCAAATCGGAGAAACAAAGACGGTGGATGTGGAAGAACGAACCGGAGATGGCGAAAAGGTGGACGCTAGAGGAGACACAACCATTGAAGAGTCCAGCTCGCCTATTGAAGAAATTCAAGAGATCGCCGGGGAGTCGGTGCAAAATAAAGTAATAGATGAGGTTTCAGATCCTACTTCTAAATTACCAGAAAATATTGAAAAACTGGTTAATTTTATGGATGAAACAGGAGGTACAGTAGAAGATTATGTAAGATTAAATGCTGATTATTCTAATATAAATGAAGAAAAGTTATTAGAAGAGTACTATAAAAAAACCAAACCACATTTAACTGAAGATGAAGTTGCTTTCGTAATGGAAGAGCAATTTTCATTTGATACAGATATTGACGAAGAGCGAGACGTCAAAAGAAAAAAACTCGCTAAAAAAGAAGCAGTTGTAGAAGCCAAAAACTTTTTGGAAGATTTAAAAACTAAGTATTACGATGAGATCAAGTTGAGACCAGGCGTAACTCAGGATCAACAAAAGGCAACGGATTTCTTCAACCGCTACACTAATGAACAGGAATTAGCTGAGCAAAAGCATGAAAAATTCCTTAACAATACTAAACAACTTTTTACTAATGAATTCAAAGGTTTTGATTTCGAAGTTGGTGAAAAGAAATTTAGATACGGTGTTAAGGATCCCAATGCAGTTGCAGAAAATCAATCTAATCTAAACAACTTCGTCGAGAAGTTCTTAGACAAGGAAGGTTACGTTAAAGATACGAGAGGTTATCATAAAGCTATGTATGCTGCACAAAATATAGATAAAATAGTAAATCATTTTTACGAACAAGGTAAATCAGATGGAATAAAAACAGTTGTGGAAGGATCAAAAAATCCTGGAACAGATGTTCGTCAAACAGCTGGAGATATTAATCTTGGTGGATTTAAGGTTCGTGCTATAGATGGTGTAGATAGTTCTAAGTTAAAAATCAAACGAAGTAAATTTAACAATTAAAATTAAACAATTATGGGTGTATTAAGTCCTCAGTTTGGGAGTCTTATTCCATCACAAACAATGCAAGCTTTAGATGGTAATTATCTAAACTTTGCTACAGGTGGTGCGAATGATTTTGCTCAACAATATCTACCGGAAATTTATGAAGCCGAGGTAGAGCGTTATGGTAACAGAACGTTAGGTGGCTTCTTAAGAATGGTTGGCGCTGAAATGCCAATGATGTCTGACCAAATAGTTTGGTCTGAACAAAACAGATTACATATTGCTTATGATGGCGTAAGTATTGGTGCAGCTGCTTCGCAGTTAACCATTAACAATGGTACAAACGTACTAATGCCAAACATGACAGTTGTAATTATGGATCCAAATGATCCTTCATTTACAGTAAAAGCTATTGTAGATAATTCAGGTGCATTTGATCCAGCTGGTATGGGTGCTGCTAATTTAGTAGACGTTATACCTTACACTAGAGCTCTTGCAAATCCAGGGATAGCTAAAACTAACCTTAAGGTATTTGTATATGGTTCTGAATTTGGAAAAGGTTCTACTGGTCCTGTAACTACAGGTCAGACTGGAGCTGGAGATCCATGGTCTATTCAACCTTCATTCACAACATTTAGTAACAAACCAATTATAATAAGAGACAGATACGCAGTAAGTGGATCTGACGCTTCTCAAATTGGTTGGGTAGAGGTTGCGACAGAAGATGGAGCTAGTGGTTATCTTTGGTATTTAAAAGCTGAAGGTGAAACTAGATTAAGATTCGAAGATTATTTAGAAATTGCAATGGTTGAAGGTGAGTTAGCTAATTTAGCGCAGGTTGCTGCGATTGTAGCTGCTGTTCCTTCTTTTGCTGGTGCTGGCGCAGTTGCTGGTTCTATTGGTACTGAAGGTTTATTTGCTGCTATTAATAATGGTGGTAATGTACTTTCTGGCTATGCTGGAAGTTTAGGAGACTTCGACCAAGTTCTAGAAAATCTAGATACTCAAGGAGCTATTGAAGAAAATATGCTTTTCTTAGACAGAAAAACTGAGTTATTATTTGATAACATGTTAGCGACACAAAACTCTTACGGAGCTGGAGGTACATCTTATGGTGTATTTGAAAACTCTGAAGATATGGCGCTTAACTTAGGTTTCTCTGGATTTAGAAGAGGCTCATATGACTTCTATAAAACTTCTTGGAAATACTTAAACGACGCTTCTACAAGAGGTGGTTCTTCTAACTTTGTTAACGGTGACAACATCGATGGTGTATTAGTACCAGCTGGTACTTCTTCAGTATACGATCAGTTACTAGGAACAAACATTAGACGACCTTTCTTGCATGTAAGATATAGAGCTTCTCAAGCAGATGATAGAAGAATGAAATCATGGTTAACAGGTTCTGTTGGCGGTGCTGCTACTTCTAATTTAGATGCTATGGAGGTAAATTTCTTATCAGAAAGATGTCTTTGTACTCAAGCTAGAAATAATTTCGTATTATTTACAGCTTAATTATTATTTAAAGGAAAAGGCGCTTCGGCGCCTTGCCCTTTATTTTTATTAACTATTTAATTATATTATATTATGTCAAAAAATGAAAAACAAGAAGTTGTAATGGAACAACCAATTAAGGTTAAAACTCCATCACAACCCAAAAAACAACCACATCCAGAAGATGGATGGGAAATAAAAGATAGAAATTATTTTCTAACTGGGAATAAAGAACCTTTAACTTTTACAATGAAATCAAGACATACAGAGAAATATCCTTTGTTATGGTTTGATCCAGTGAAAAAAGAACAAAGAGCTTTAAGATATGCGACTAATCAACCAACTCCATTTGTAGATGAACAAAAAGGAGAAGTGACATTAAGACATATTATGTTCCAAGATGGTACTTTACATGTTCCAAAAGAACATCAAGCTTTACAAAAACTTTTATCTTTATATCATCCAGATTTAAACGGAAGGTACGAAGAAGTTAAGAAAATCCAACAAGCTAAAGATGACTTAGTAGAAATGGAAATTGAAATTGAAGCATTAATAGCTGCAAGAGCAATGGAAATAGAAGTATCTGAAGCAATATTAAGAGTGGAGATTGGTTCTGAAATAAATCAATTAAGTTCGAAAGAAATAAAAAGAGATTTAATTAGGTTTGCTAAGAAAAATCCTAGATTATTTCTTGATTTAGCTAAAGATGAAAATGTTCAATTAAGAAACTTTGGAATCAAAGCTATTGAAGCAGGACTTATAAAATTATCTCATGACCAAAGAACATTTACGTTAGGTAAAAATGAACGTAAATTATTTAATGTTCCATTTGATGAAAACCCACATTCAGCTTTAGCCGCATGGTTTAAAACCGATGAAGGTGTAGATGTCTATAGAGCAATAGATAAAAAACTATCTTAACATGAATATTAATAAGGGCGGCAACACGCCGCCTTTATTATAAATAATATACTAGAATGGCAATAAACGTAGATACTGTATACAAGACTGTTTTATTAATCCTTAACCAACAGCAAAGAGGATATATAACCCCTGATGAATTAAATAAAGTGGCGACTCAGGTTCAATTAAATATATTTGAAAAATACGAAGATGATTTAAGCCAACAGTATCGTGCCATACAAAATGACACGGAATATGCAAATCGTGTTAAAAATATTGAAGAAAATTTACAATTCTTCCAAAGGACTGGAGCAACAGCTTATGTAGGTCCTCATTTTACTTTAACCCCTACAGACATCTATAGGTTAGGTTCTGTATTTTATAGAGGTACTCAACTAACGGAGTACTCACAAAGAAATCAAATAACACAGTTATTACTTTCCCCTTTAACTCAACCAACAACAAGTTTCCCCGTATATCTATATGAGAATAACTTATTATATGTGTATCCTACTACAATTATAGTTGGTACAGATATAACTATTTCTTATTTGAAAAAACCTGCTGATGTAACATGGGCTTATACTACAGGGACACTAGGACAATTTATATATAATGCCGGTAGTTCTACTGATTTTGAATTAAATGTATCAGAACAAACTAATGTTATTACTAGAATATTGGCTTATGCTGGAGTAATAATAAATGATCCTACTATTGTACAAGTAGCCGCGGGGCAAATACAAGCAGAAGAACAAAACTCAAAACAATAAGATATGCCTAGACCAGATGGTGGATTAATCCAAGAAACAAATTTACAATATTACGCGGGTGCGCAGATTATATATACTTCAGTTGCATTAACTACTGACTATACTTTTAATTTTAATACTGCTTTATCACTAGGAAGTACTTCGAGTTGGGCTATAACTGATCCTGATTTTACTTTAAACAATTTTAGAATATACACAAGTCCTACAGGTTTAGGGGATTGGAGTGAATATTTAACCACTTATACATTAACTGTTAATCAAGTTGGGGCAAAGCAACAAAGTGTTATAGTATTAGGTATTGCACAAGCTATAGGAACATATGTTAAAGTACAATTAAAAGAAGATGCTGTAGCTAATAACTATGGAGGTTATGAATATGTGAGTTTAAATGATATAGTCAATAACTTCATAGTTGGATATGTAGGTCAAGATAAATTAATACCTAGAGTTAATAGAACAGATGTTATTTTTCATGCAAAAAGAGGTTTACAAGAATTCAGTTATGATACGTTAAAGAGTATAAAATCTCAAGAATTAACTGTAGCAGATAATCTTTCGGTAATAATACCACAAGATTATGTTAATTATGTTAAACTATCTTGGGTTGATGGTAATGGAATTAAACATACAATATTTCCTACACAATTAACTAGTAGCCCATGGGATGCTCCAGTACAAGATAAGTTCGGTGAAATTGTTCAAGATAATTTTGGAGATAATATAGACGGTACTTCACAAACTAATGAAAGATGGGAAGGATTTAATACCGCTAATATTACAGGACTTTGGCCTGCAAACAGTAGTAGCAATCCTACTATTTATATGTATGACTGGTGGGGAGAAGCTTATGGAATTGGCGGATATTGGGGACAAAGATACGGAGGCGACCCTGTTAATATGCAAATGAATGGCTGGTTTAATATAGATGAAAAAAGAGGTACGTTTAATTTTTCTAGTGATTTAAAAAATAAACTAGTAATGTTAGAATATGTTTCAGACGGATTAGCTTATGATCTAGATACTAAAGTTCCTAAACTTGCCGAAGAAGCAATGTATCAACACTTATTATATAGTATATTATCTACAAGAACTGCAACAGTTTCTATTGCCCCACAATATAAAAGACAAAGATATGCTGCATTAAGAAATGCAAAAATAAGATTATCTAATATTAAATTAGATGAGATCGTCCAAGTAATGCGTGGAAAATCTAAATGGATAAAACACTAAAGTATGCCAGAAATTAAAAATACCTTTTTAAAAGGTAGAATGAATCAAGACATGGACTCTCGTATTCTTCCGCAAGGAGAATATAGAGAAGCAGTCAATTTATTGATAAGCAGATCTGAAGCCGCTACAGTAGGTGAATTTGAAAATATTTTAGGTAATTTACAAGTAGGTACTATTTCTTCAACAGCTCATGTTGTAGTTATAGGGCATACAGTAGATGAAACTAATAATAGAGTATACGTTTTTGGCACAACATTTAGCAATAGTGATTCAGCTTCAAGAGCAACATCAGCGGAAACATGTATGATAGTAGAGTTTGATTTAAGTAACCCAGGATCTCCTACTACTTTAGTATCAGGATATTGGTTAAACTTTAATCAAAAATTTCCTATACATGGAGTTAACTTAATAGAAAATTTATTATTCTGGACGGATAATTTTAATCAACCTAGAAGAATAAATATAACTACAGCAGGTAATAACCCTTCAGCTTATACTACAGAAGTTCAAATTTCTGTAGCTAAATATTATCCTTGGAATCCTCTTATTCCAATGGCACGAACTACGGGAACTATTGCTGCAACAACCACTGCTACTACTTTAGTTGTAAGTTATCCTTTACCTAGTGTAAGAGTTGGAGATATAGTAATGGATCATAATAAAGGACCAGGAGTTACAGAACTTGTTCCTACCTTAGTTAAAGTTATTAAGATAAATTCTACTACATCTTTTGAAGTATCCCCTTCTATAGGATCTGTTTTAGCTACCGGATTTAAAGTAGATTTTAGTAGAACTACTATGGAGAATCATAGTGACCAATATATGTCTAACTATTCACAACAAATTTTAGAAGATGTTTCCGCAAAACCTAATACAGCTCCATCAACGGTTAGTTCTTATAATCCTAATGGGTGGCAATATTTAGATTTAAGAAGTGAATCTACTTATGGTATATCGTTAGGAGGAATTCCTAAAATTGGAGATTTAGTTTCAAAAACTCCTGGCCCTACCGATATCCCTAGTGATTTAAGGATTAAAGATGTAGTGATAGTTTCTGGAACTACAACTAAGGGAGTAACAAGTTGGCAAATTTATTTTGATCAAGACCCTACAGGCGGAAGTTATACAGGCTTTAGTGATTCTGGTGACCCCGCAGATACAGTTACTTTTGGGGATAATCCTCTTTATGAAGCTGCTTATCCTGGGGATCCTTCATTTTTAGATGATAAGTTTGTACGATTTAGTTATAGATTTAAATTTGATGATAATGAGTATTCATTAATGGCTCCATTTAGTCAAATAATGTTTATACCAAAACAATATGGGGAATTTGGATCTGGGCAAATAGACCAAACAGAAACTATCCGGGTTTCTACTTTTGCCGCAACATATAATAATTATTATCAAGATGAGGAAGACGCATATACTAGTACAATATTACAATGGTTTGAGAATGATGTAGATACTATAGGATTAAAGATTCCTTTACCTACCTCACTAAGTAACCTTCAAAGTATTTACAATGTAAAAGCAATTGAAGTTTTATATAAAGAATCAGATGCTTTATCTGTTAAAGTTTTAGATAGTATTACAACAAATAGTATAACAGAAAGTGGGGCTGCAAGTTCTATAAGTTTATATGCGGCTGGAAGCGGATATACTGCTGGGGTAGAAGCAGTAGTTAATTATGGCAATATATATACAGGAGTAGCCAATACAGCAGCTAGCGGATTAACTATTACTATAACAGGCACTGGTGCTATTACTGGAGGAACTATTACTACAAATGGATCTCAATATAAAGATGGAGATATTGTTACATGTGATACTACTGGAAGTAATGGTAGATTTATAGTATATGTAGATTCATCAACTATATCATTAGTAGAATATGATGATTCTGTAAATGGTTTAATAGATCAATATTATTGGGATTATGATTATAAATCTACTAAACCTTATAAAACTTTAACCGAAGGACAAACTACTCGGGTATATGATAAAGTTCCTGTAAAGGCTTTAGGACAAGAACTTATTAGTAATAGAGTGGTGTATGGAAACATTGTAGAAAGAATGACTCCACCTAAATCTATTGCTTATAGTGCAGGAACAAATAATAGAAATACAGTAGAAGATTTATATACTCAATATCCTTATCATACTGTAAAACAAAATAGAACTTATCAAATAGGATTTGTTTTAGCAGATTATTTTGGGAGACAATCAGACGTTATATTATCTTCTTATGATGATACTAAAACTCTTCCAGGGTCTAGTGTATATTTACCTTATAATACTTTAGGTGATAATACTAATACTAAAATAATAGATTGGATAGGGAAAGCTTTAACCGTTACATTAGATGAACAGTTTGCAAATAGTCCTAATACTGCTATAGGAGAACCTGGTTTATATAGAGAAGAAGGTTGGGTAAGTAGTGTTTTGCTTATTACAGATGCTGATGATGGATATGTAACAGGGGTAACATATAATACAATAGGTGGAACAGGTAGTGGTTGCACAGTAAGAGTAAACGCAATAATAGGGACAGGCGAAATTGATGGACTTACTATTATAACTGCAGGATCTGGATATACCCAAGGAGATGAATTACGAGTAGATGGTGGTGATGGAGCTGGAGATTTTACAGTAAATGTTGGCGAAGCAAATCCTTTAGGTTGGTATACTTATAAAATAGTAATTAAACAGCAAGAGCAAGAATATTATAATGTTTATGTACCAGGATTTATTAATGGATTACCGATACAAGATAGATTAAGTAATGCTAGAGGAGGATTAAAACCTAATGCTGGAGCGGTTTCAACCAACCCAACTATACCTAAAACATATAGAAATAAATTAGCTTTAGCTACGCTTATAGGTGATAATATAAATAAAATTCCTAGAAATCTTAAAGAAGTAGGCCCTACTGATGAAGAGTTTAATAGTGATGAGATTTTATATATTAGAATTAATAATCCTGATGTACTTCAAAATGTAACTAATTATCCTCCAGTTGCTTATAATCAACAATATTATCCTGGAACCGCAAGTCAAAACGTACAAAATATTTCTACAGTAAGGGAGTCTCAATATGCAGCTATTCCTTTTGTAGCATGGGGATCAGGTAATACAGCTTATATGGTTCCTTATGGTAATCAAGGAGAATATAATAGCACTGTAGGTGTAGATTCTACAGGGGCAATAATTGTGGATGGATCCCCAGACCCGGAGGATACTAAGAAAATATTACAATATAAACCAACAGGAGCTATTCCCCATGGGGACGTGTCTAGTGTTCCGTCTTTTTATGGATCTGATCAAAATCCTTTTATAGTATCATTTAGTACTTCAGCTAATTCTGGAAATCCAGTCGGAGCGATAGTAGCAGGAAGTATAGATTCAGGATACACTGGATCTGAGGGTGGAGCGGTTGCTATGATGCCTATATTATCTATAGCTGAAACTAAACCAGTATTTTCTTTATTAGATATATATTGGGAAACTACTATGTGTGGAAAAATTGAAACATTAAATTCTTCTATAGTGGCAGAATATGGAGGCATAATTGGTATCACTACGGCTTCTACTGCATCATTTGCAGAAAGTGTAACAGATTCTGCTAATATTGGAACTGCATTTAAATTTATAAATGGCTCTGGTGCCGAAGTAAGTGGTGGAATAGATTCTGTAACTATTACACAAATAGTAAAACAAAATGAGCCTAGTACAGATGTTAAAGAACTTTTTGGCTTAGATTCTAGTGGCTCTCCTGAGTTCCAGATTCAAACTAATAGTTATTTTTGGTATATAACAACTACAGGGGCGACACCTTCTAGTGGAGTTTATATAGTAAGTTTAAATGTTATATCCGGTGGGAATGCATATAATGATGATCTTCCAGCTGTCTTAACTTTTAATTTAACTAATGTAGCACCAGTAATGTATCATACAGCTATTGATGCAGGTAATGTTATTTCTACTCCAGCTTATACATTAGCCTCAAATCCTTTAGTGGGAGATACAACTATAGTACAATTATATGGTACTAATGGAACTAATATTTTAAATACAGATAATTATGAAGCAGAACTTGCTTGGAGTATAGCGTCGGTCTTACCAGCAAGTGAAACAGCTTTTTTTAGTATTGATAGCACAGGCTTGATAACTACTTCAAAAACAATGATTAATGAACAAGAATATACAGTATATGTAAACTTAGCAGATGTTCAGGGTACAGGGGCTGGATTTTTATCTATAGCTAAAGGAATTACTTTTACAGCAGGAACAGCATATGCCCCAAAAGTAATTTGTAATGGTCCAATCGGTGGGTCTGCCGCTAAAATGCCCGTCCCTCCAGGCGCTAATGTAAGTCAAGCAGAATATTTACTTGCAGAGGATAATACTACAACAACTGCGACTAGTACAAGCAATCCTTTTGGTCTTACTCCTACTTTTTTCTATAATTCTCAGAGAGCATATAATTCACTAGGCCCTCAAGATGGTGCAAGTTGTTATCCTACATCTGTAAGTACTACATGTTGTCAAGGTGGTTTATTCCAAGGAAGAATAGAAATTATAACTTATTTAGAAGTTGATACAACGGTAGCAGGGGATGCATCAATACAAATAGCAATACAATATAGAACAGGACCTGGAAATCCTTGGACAGAAATTGATAGTATCTCCCCAACGCCATCTTTATATAATACATATAATGCCTCAGCATATCCTACTTACCCACAACTAGATTTAAATACAAATCAAGCACCGGGAGTTAATGTGTATTATAAATATATATTTGATCAGCTTGGAGACTATAGAGTAGTAACTTCTTCTCAAACAGGTGATGGTGCTACTGCGGCCCAGTTTTATGTAGATTTTGGTGATGGCACTTATAGTAGTGGAGCTTGTACAGGTAGTAACAATCCATGTAATCCTTAGTGGTAATTTTTAATAAAACAAGTGATAATTATATAAGACAATGGCAATAACTTTAGATATAAACTATTTCAATTCCTTTTATTTAAAGAGAATATATGGGTCAACTACTACAGGATATAGATTAGTAGCTGGCGAGCCATTATTAAGTATTGCTACTACAGCAGCTGCGTTTAACAATGCTGCCGCTCAAGCAATTGTTCCTTCAGGTGGAACTTATACAGGAGATGCAACATTTACAATGACTATCGCGGGAGGAACCACTACAGTCGTTACAGTAGTACTTTCAGGTAAAAATTTAAGTCCAACTGATTTAGATACACAAACAATAATATTTGATGAAGCTACAATAGAAGATGTATTTGGTGGAGGTGGTACAGGATCTACTACAGTTACTATAGATGATGTAGCTTCAGGTCAGGAAGAATTAATGGAACCTGGAAGAATTCCTTATCCTCCAGTTGAAAATGTAGCAGGGTATACTTGGGCAGAACCTATAATTTCAAATGTAGATTATGATTGGTATATAGAAGAATCAAGAATTAGAGGTGGTTATAATAATACTACAGTTGATTTTGGGGTGAAAGCTTATTTAGTTTCAGAAGAAGATGTGCAGCAAAGAAGAGGTAATACTTTAATATATTCAGGAATATTTAATTCTAGGACAGGTATTAATGATACTAATCAGTTTAGTGTAGCAGAATCTATAACAAGGAGTGTTGATCCTGTTAATGGAACAATACAAAAATTATTTGCAGAAGATACTAATTTAACTATATTCCAAGAGCGAAAAGTAAATGTAGCTTTAATAGATAAAGATGCTATTTATACAGCNGAGGGTGTTGGCTTAAGTAGTACAGGTAGAGTAGTAATAGGACAAATAACTCCAGTTCCTGGAAATTGGGGGATAGGNACTAATCCAGAATCATTTGCAACCTATGGGTATATAAAATACTTTGTAGATAAAGAAAGAAATGCAGTATTAAAAATACAAGGAAGTCAAATACAAGAAATATCGAATGCTGGTATGATGGATTTCTTTAGAGATCAACTATCGTTAATAGGAGATGGAGGATATATACTAGGCGGATATGATGTTTATAATCAAAATTATGTTATATCTTTACAACAAGAAGCAGCGGTATTTGAAGAAAATTCTGAAGTATCTTCAGGCGATTATAAAACTTTAACCTTTGATGAAAGAAATCAAGGTTGGACAAGTTTCTATACTTATTCTCCTGATGACATGTTTAGTTGTAAAGGAAATTATTATTCATTTAAAGGAGATACAGGGGTTTCTTATTTATATAAACATTATGATAGTAGTGTAGCTAATAATAGAAATACTTTTTATGGAGTACAAAGTGATTCAACTATACAATTTGTATTTAATCCTGCACCTAATAATGTTAAAACTTTTAAAACAATAAATTACGAAGGTAGTAATGGATGGGAAGTAACTAACTTAATATCAGATAGTACAGGGCAGGATCCAACAGTAACTCCACCAGGTGCATGGCTAAGTAATTATGATACAATTTTAGGCGGTGGGCCAATAGCTGCAACAGATTTAGTTTCTTCAATAACTACTAATACCGCTGATGGAACAAATAATGTTTATACAGCGGCAGCATGGACTACTAGTGGTAGTGGAACAGGATTAGTTATCGATGTAACAGTAGCAGGTCAAATAGTGACTGTGGTAACAGTAACAACAGTTGGTAATGATTTTGTAGCGGGTGATACAATTACTCTACCTATAACTACTATTGGAGGGACAGTGGATGTTATTATAACTTTAATAGCTGCAGATGTTAATGAGTATACAAGAATATATAGTTATGATGAAGGAGCTTATACTACAGATGGTATACAATATAGAGCTGGATTTGATAGAAAACAAAATAAATATTGGGCAATAGTGCCAAATAATACTATAACTCCAATGGCAGGTGAAGTAATATGGGGTAATCAAACAATGGGTATAAAAGGGTATTATGCAACAGTGACAATGGCAACTGATGAAACCACTAATAAAGGAGGTTTAAAATCTTTGTTTGCAGTTAGTGGAGATTTTGTGCCTAGATAAAATTAAATTAAATGAAAAAATCGCAAGAGGTAGACTTGAAAAAAGATCTAGGTCTATCTAAAAAGAATTTTCGAACTCAAATAATGGGGTTAGAAAATAGAATAAAAAATATAGATCATAAAGATGTTATTATAGGAGACTCAGATATGTGTCCTTTAAAACATTCCTTTTCAGATGGTATATATGTTAGAGAAATAACTATACCAGCTGGTATGTTAATAATAGGAAAGATTCATAAACATGATCACCCAAATTTT
>JGI25136J39404_1000173_pt1 | contig 12268 bp, 8 predicted proteins | sample ETNvirome_6_1000_FD_39404 | JGI IMG/M metagenome (IMG submission 39404)
CGATCGCTCCGGCAGTAAGAACGACGCCGCCCAATCCGGCGCCGATTTTCGAATTTTGAGACATAGATTTTCTCCGCGACATGATGACGCAGCGAATTCCCGCTCAAACAGTTCCGGCCATTTTCGGCGAGGCGTTGGTGGGTTGGGATCAATCCTACCGAGGCACTGTTCGGCGGCGTGCAGGGCCGGATCTAGCTGTATAAAAGCGAAAGTTTAGCCCGTCATCTTCTTGGCTTCAGCAAACGTCACCATACGCTGCTGTTCCTCATCCCACAGAGCCAGGCGGAACGCGCTGAGCGACTCCCATGCCGTGTAACGGTTGAGGTCGCGTAGAGCCGGATGTGCTTTCAGGACTTCGGGCAGGCGGTGGAACGGTATCGTGCTTGAAAGGTGGTGCACGTGGTGGATGCCGATATTACCGGTGAACCAGCGTAGAACCGGCGGCAAGTCTAAATGTGTGCTGCCCATCAGGGCGGCTTCGGCGAAGGACCAGTCGGATTTGCTTTCCCAGTATGCTTGGGGGAACTGGTGCTGGATGTAGAACAGCCACACTCCCATGCTTGCTGCGAAGAGCAGGGTCGGCAGGAACACCGCCAGCGTCACTCCGAAGCCGACCAACCATACTGGCAGAGCGAGGATTGCGAGAGTGGCAAGGTTCGTTCCCAGGGCGCTGATCCAGAACTTCCAGCCCTCCTTCATCAATCCCACGGGCAGGCGGTGGCGCAGGAGAAAGAGATAGGCGGGGCCAAAACCAAGTAACGTCAAAGGGTGGCGGTAAAGGCGATAGCCGAGCCGCTGGGTCCTCGATCTTTCGCAATACTCGCGCACCGTCAGCGTATCGATATCGCCAAAGCCGCGCTTGTCGAGGTTGCCAGTCATGGCGTGATGACGCGCGTGGCTGAGGCTCCAGCAATCATAGGGCGTGAGCGTGAAGACGCCCAGCAACCGCCCGAACCAGTCGTTGCTCGCGCGATTCCGCAGGAAGGATCCATGGCCGCAATCGTGCTGGATTATGAATAGCCTCAGTAGGAACAGTCCAGCGAGCGGAGTAAGCGCTAGGGCGAACAGGTAACCCGCGTCCGCTGCTACGATGATCGTTGCGAACAGCCCAAGAAAGGGGATCAGCGTAATACCAAGCTCCCACAGGCTACGCCCCGGCTGGGGATCGCGGAACACCTGAAGGTCGCGCATTAACTGACGAGGGTCGGGCATGGCGGGGCGCACGGCTGCCAAGGCCGCTTCAGAACAGGAAACACTCACTCGCGATCCGCTAATGTTGCATCGTGCGATTGTCACGCAGGATCGACTGTGCTCAGAAATGCTGGCGGCTTTCATGTGTCCCGCGCCAAAAGCGGACTGTCCACTAACGGCCCAAAAGTTGACCTCTACCTGCCATCATGAACGTTGATCGAACGTCGTGGACATTTCGCATTGCCGGTCTTGTCCGGGCGCCGGGCAAGCGGCAGCATGGTATGGATGCTCCGCCTGTCCAAGTTTGTCGCCCCTCTCCTTTTGGCCCCGCTTGCTGCATGCGCAACGGCCTCCACACCTGACGAGGCCCCGCCGCCGTGGCGCATTGCGGGCCCTTTCCAGGCGATCATTACAGCAGACGGAACCACAGATCCGGCAATTCGCGGTTTTTGGAAAAGCCGTGGTTATGGACGATTGCTTCGCATTGACGAAGCAGGCGTCACTCAGTTTGAAACCGGAGCGGCCTGTTATCGTCCGGCATCCTCGGGCGAGGCTCTGAGCGCAATGGACTCGGTTTCCTACCGCTATTTCCGTGCCCTGCCGGAGAGCAGGAGCGCGATCTTCCAACTGTTGCGAGGCGATACCAATGTGGTGTTCGACAGACTCGAAGCGCTTCCCGAGGAATGCACTGAAACCCCGGCAACTACTCCGCGAGCGGTGGCAGATGCCTTCCTCGACGCGTTCGACCGCCATTACGCCTTCTTCGACCGTCGACCGCCGAACCATTCGAAGCGCGCCGAACGAGTGAATTCGGCAATCCGGCCCGACATGAGCGACGCCCAACTGTGGGATGCGCTGGCCGGATACATGGATGGACTGTCGGACAGCCACACCAAGCTAATCGGCGAAGTCGGTGGTGAACGTCGCCGGGTGCAAGACGGCCAAGGCACAACCTTGCCCCGGATGCGCGCAGCAGAAGGCGGCGAGACTGCATGGCTGGTCGGCCTGATCGACACCACGATGAAGAAGCTCGGTGAAACCGCCCACCACACCGGCAACGACCGAATAGTGTGGGGCGTGATTGACGGGCGGGTTGGCTACCTGCAGGTTTTTCAGATGGGCGGGTTCACGGCTCGAGAGGACTTCGGCAGCGAAGCCTGGGCAACAGCGGAAATGACCGAGTTTGATCGCATCATGGATGAAGCCTTCGCTGCCTTTGCCGAAGCTGGTGTAGAAGGGGTAATCGTTGACCTGTCGAACAACCGCGGTGGCTGGGACAAGATCGCAAAGGCGATCCCAGCGCGTTTCACGGACGAAGCCTATATTGGCTTCACAACCGTGACCCGTGGGTCCGCCCTCCCTCCCTTTCCGCACGTAATAGAGCCTGCGCCGGGGCCGCGCTTTACCGGCCCAGTCCATTTGCTCACCAGTGATGTCACGGTGAGCGGGGGAGAGCTTGCCACACTGGCTCTGCGACAGAACCCGCGGGTGGTGCATGCCGGGGCCACAACCCGCGGTGCGTTCTCCACTCCGTTGGCCAAGCGACTGCCCAACGGCTGGTTGCTTGAGCTTTCGAACGAGGTCTTCGCCGCGCCCGACGGCAGCGTTTATGAGGAGACCGGGATCAAGCCGTCGACAGCGCTAGAGGTTTATCCTGAAGGCGCTCCGGTCGAGGGACATTGGCGTGCAGTAGAAGCTTTGACCGAGATGATCGCTTCCTACTGACTACATGGTCAAATTACCCAAGCCACGGCCATGACCGCTTTGCGCCTTTTGTGATCCAGAAACAGACAGTCCGCAGAAGTTGACGGCCGAGACGACGTCCCAAAAGCCGACGCTTCGTGGAGGCTTCGCTGGCTGATTTGCGTTGGAATGAAAATTGCTATTTGATAACCTTCTTTAGGAATCGAAAGCCCGTCTTCGGGAGATTGCCTTGGGGGGAACATGAGAGAAGCCGAAGAGCCAAGTCGTCCTTACGTCTTTGATGGTGAACAGTGTTCGACACTTGTTGAGCTCGTCACAGCAATGGCTCCGAAACCTGCGAAGGCCCAAGAGCATTTGCTCGGTGGCTACATTGGGAAATGGATCGAGCACACACTTGGCGACATCGACGCGAAGATCGATCACGATCGCCTTCTTGGCCAAGATCTCGACCCACAGCAAAAGCTCTACACGTTTCTGGCAGCTCATTGGAAGGATGGAGCGCCGCCTTTTATGGGCGTCGCGATCAACTGGGAACAGCTTGAACAGATTGCGCTCGATCAATTGCCAGAAGGCTTACCCAAACGCCAATTCGTCTGCGACATCCACCATCTTGGGATCCTCCCACTAGCCGCCAAAGCGTCGGGCGATGAACGATTGCTTCGGTTCGATGAACACTGGCAGCGGGAATTCCTGGACTACTGCGTCACCCACGCCGATATGCTGTCATACGAAGAAATCTGGAACGACCGCGGTGGCGCTCTCGAGCTATGTCTGGCAGACCCGCACTCCGAAGCCTTTTACATCGCTCATTTTATGAATGGTCAGCGCGACGCGTCGGCCGCCCGCAAAATCGCTAGCAGCACCAAGGTGCAAATTTTCGATGCGCTCTTCGATCCGGAGTTCGCCGCTCGATGCCGGTTCGACCGAGAAGCAGAAAGCACGCGCGAGTTGCTGTCTCGAAGTTGGTTTGCCGCGCTGCTGAAAAGGCATCCGGAACCCGGCCTGGGTATTGATCTCGCATTAGGCACCGCCTCTATGATAGCGGCAGGAGAGGTTGGCGCGATCGAGAGGAGTATCCAAGCGAACAAGGCTGAAATAGAGGCCGCAGGGAAAGACTGGCCGTTGCCCCGGCTTTCGCAAAAAGGCCACGCTATTCTTTACGGCGGGGCAATGGCGCTGGCCTCAATCATGGGTATCTGGGCACCAAATGGCTGGACGTTAGGCGAACAGTTTACCGATGGAACGATGCTCGCACTCGTCGTCATGTCGGCATATTTTGCTACGTTATATGCGGCGATGGCAACGGAACGCCGAACAGGCGTCATGCTTTCGATCGCGATCCTAGTGCTGATGTTGGGAACGATCCCGATTAGCTTTTTTGCCAGTGGTTGGTGGGTTCAGGACGCACCTTTCTTTGGACTGATTTTCGCTGCACTCGGCTTTGCGCGCCACCCGCTTATTGCAGCGAAACAAAAAGAAGCTCTCGGAAGAAAAGAACGCGACCTAGCCATAAGGCTGACCGGATCGCCCGAGCGTGAAGAGGACCCCGATGTCGTAATAGGGTATCTGGATTTCTACGCGGAAGGTGTTCCCAGAGACCAGATTGTAGCGCACAGTCGCCGCCAGCGTGTCGCAGAAAACGCTAGCGCTGTGTCCACGTCCGGCACTGGGAAACGACCAGAAAGGTCAGCTCCGGCAGCATATCAATCAGAGGGTCTTTCCTACGGTGTCGCTGGCTTGAATGTTTCTTCTGATGGAGCGATCACGAGCGAGCTCGTCGATGGCGTATCGGTCGATACAAAAGGCAGGGTGAACACGCGCATCGTGGACGGTGTAACCCTGCACAGCGACGGCAAGACGACGACCCGGGTAACGGACGGGGTCGATGTGCGGTCGGACGGTCAGGTTTCCGTCGAGATGTTCGGAATGCGACACTCCTGGGGTGGTAAGAAGGATGAGAAAAAGAAGGATAGCTGGTTCTAACCCAGCCCCGCAACGAGTTGGCCGGAGAGTAATGCCGCCGTCGCAGCAGCTTGTCTCTCAGCCGATCAGAGCGCGTCAGCTTCTTGTCGGGTGTATGGCAGATGACGGATTGAATAGCAGTCCCGCTTGCGTTGTTCTGGAACGCTCTGCGTGCAGCGTGCGATGAAGTCGCTTCGCCGCTCGGATATTCGCTGACACTCGCTATATCCAAATTGGTCAACGCAGCCGCCTGCAGAGCTCGCATTCAAACTCATGGCCTCGTCGAACTTGTCGCCATCGCTATAGTTCGACATTTGCCACCGGTCGTCGATAATCCAGGCATACCGGTCCAGAACGGCTTCGGGGGCATTGTCCGCTGACCAAGGGTTTGTCAGCTTCGCCTTCGCGAAGGGATTGTCAGCATATAGACGAAGCGGAGCGTTGGAAGGTTGTGCATCCGAAGTAATCTTCCCGATCTCACTGCCATCTCGCGAAAGAACTCGCACACGATAGGCCTTAGCCCTTACAACGCGCTGTTGATCGCTGCGGACTTGCTCCCATCCGGCCTCAATAGGGGTGAACGCCACTTCGAGATCTACAGACCGACTGTTTCGCGAGTTTGATAAAATTTCAGCTTCTTCGGGCGACATCGGGAGAAAGCTCATCTCCCCGGTCCCCTCGAGCGCCAATGCGAAATCAAGTCCTTCCGACCCGCTTTCGCTTGCACTGAAGCTAACCATTGTCCTGTCGAACAGACCGTGAATCGGGAATCCTACGCGATCAAAGTCATAGTCTTCGAGCCTGCCATTAAGCTCGACCAAGTAGGTTTTGGCTGCAACGGCTTCGTCCACCAAATCAGTAAACTCGTCGAAGTTTTCTTCAAGAAAGCGACGTCGAGCGAATTCGTTGTCGAACCTCATCCCGAGCGGCTTGGTCATCATTCGAGCAAGGGAAGCGGGTTCGCCCGACATCCGATGATACAGGTAGGCTAGATTTGTCGCGTTGAGCTCGAGTTGCCCCGACCGTTCCGGACCAGAAACGTAAAGATCATTCTTGGACCGACTGGTGTCAGTCTGCGCATTTTCCGCATCTTCAACTGCCAGTGCTGCTTCTGGTGCCGCGTCGCCAGCCTCGCTGTCGGCATTAGAAGAACACCCCGCCAACGCTACCGCTGCCGAAACCAGAAAAGCGCATCGACCTGAACTCATGAAACGCATCGCTTCCCCCTTCGCGGAGCAACAAAATGGCAGAATCGGTCGGAGTCAATGATGTATGGTGGCGGGCATCTTCAATCGGCAGGCAATCCGCATCAGGGAAAGCCGCAAATGCGCTGTGCGATGGCGAGTTCAGGTCAAACAATTAGTAACGAGGGAATCGGGGTTGGGCAGAGCTCGATTCAATACGCAGGCTTATTGGGTGTATAAGAACTGTAACACCCCAACGGTTCTCGGCAGTATCCTACCAGAGAATAGGGCGCTCGGCAGCATTGGCATGCGAAGCGGTGGCTGAGCGCAAACCGGCTTCTAGCATTACGCTGCCGACAGCTATCGACTTTGACACTGCTGAATTGGCTTTGCTGATCTCAGAGGGAGTTCGGAATGTCCAAATCCGTTATATGCGAAACGAAAGGCGACAGTCCGCTTCCGGCCCAAAGCCGCTAGGCCGCTACCAGCGTGAGTTGCCGGTCGCCAAAGCGCCCCATCCCGGTCATTCATATCCTCTCGAGGATTTCCCGAAAGCGTACATCGGATCGATCGAGGCGCAACAGCAGCGATCTGACTGTCTGCTGCAAATCCGGATCAGCCCGCCTTGGCCAGATCAATCCCTACCACCGCCAGCCGGACCTCATAGTTCGTACGAATCTCGAGTTCGGCAGCCTGCGCCCCCAGGCGCGCCAGAACGGCTCTAAAATCCAGCGTCGCGCCAGTGTCAGGACATTTCCAGTGTCGTGTCTTGTTCATCGTCACCAGAAGACATCCAGCCCGGCAGTTGTCGTGCTGCATGTATTGGCCGACCAGTTGCTCCGCGAGTGCCTTCTCCAGATCAGGGATCGTATAGCCGTTGTTCGCAAGCTTCATTTCTATCACGGCCTGAGCGTTTGAGCGGACAGACAGGAAGCGGATATCCGTCTCCTTGTCGTTGACTACCAATGCCTCGCGATCGACCCGGTAGGCTCCGTTTTGACGGTCCTGCAGTCGTTTCGCGAACCACACCTGCATATGCTTTTCGAGGCCTATTCCGAGCAGGATGGGGCGCTCGGAGAATTCGTGCGCGGCGATGTCGTGCTGGAGATCGGACAGGCGATCCATCATCAGGCGGAACATGCCGTTGCGATCGGCAGGCGGCGCTTCACCATGGGTTTCGACCTGGGCAATATCGGCGTCTGCATGCGCTGGGCCTTCAGCTTCGCTAGCGGCCTTCTCACGCGCGAGTTGATCAAGCCGATCCTTGAAGTGCGCGAACAAAGGATCGGCGCGCATGGCCTGCTTGACTGCCCAGGCCTCGGGGCCGGTACGCGCCAGAAGTGCTCCCAGAACGGCGCTACGACCATGTTGGGCCTCGTCGCGGGCAGTGGGGCTGTACGTGCCGGTGTCGACCCGGTCGATATCGTCAGCCAGACGAATCTCGGCATAGGCCAACCGAACAAGCCTCAGCAGCAGCGCCGGTGTGAAGCGTGGATCGGACAGATCCGGGCAGAAGCGCGCGCTGCGCCGGTCACTGAACGCAGCGAACAAATTAACGCTGAGCTGGTAGCGCGCTTGGGGCGCGAGCGTCTCAACAAGCCGCTCAAGGGTGGCGATTGCCTCCTCTGGCGCGGTACCGAACAACAACATGAGCCATAGCAGAACGAAGGGGCTTTCGGGGTCGGTCTCCAGGCGCTCGCGGGCTAGGGCATGCAATAGCGATCTGTCACCCGAGCTGCGCAGGAGATAGTCGATCGCCCGTTCGAGATGATCGTAGACCCGCGCCTGCTCGTGCTCGCCATCGAAGGTGGCGGGCGTGGTGGACAGCCATGCGCTTACGCGGGGGGCGAAGAATTCCAGAACGCTGTGATCCGCGCGCGAAAAATCGGCGAGCAGCCCAGGGAAAGCAAAGCTGACCGCGTCGCTAAGCTGTGCCGAGAGTTCCTTGCCCAACGTCCGGTCAACAACATCCGGGTGATGCTCGACGAGCGGGGTAAGCCATGGCGGCACGCCGTCCATCTCCTCGGGTGCCAGCCTGGCCGCATATTCTGCGTCCTTGGCGGTCAGGCCCTTCGCCCAGTCCGGATCTTCAGCTTCGGCGTAGACGCCAGCCAATGCATGGACCCAGCGGCTCCAAACGGTATTGCGCTCGTCTTCAGCACGTTCGCTGCGAAGTGGGACTTTGACCGTGCGCCAGTAGCGGCAAAACGCCGCACGGACCCTGTCGGCGATCGCCTCGCTGAAATGCGCCGTGATTGTCGAACGGTGCCAGTGCGCGCGCCAGCCGCGGTCTTGCGGATCCCGCTCCAGCACCTGGGCAAAATCCCAGACCACTTGCCTGTTTTTGGTCTTGGCAAAATAGGCGTCAGGGTCGCTAACCACGTCACTACGCCAGGTGACCCAGGTCTCGATGGCGGCCTGTTCCCTGGCATTCCGCTTTTCAGCCTCCTTCTTCCATTTGGTTTCCTGCGCTTCGTACGTCCTGTCGCGTTTTGGCGGAGCAAGCCGTTCTTCGAGCTTCTCGGCCCACGAGGGCACGCCTGCCGCTATCTCGCGCAGTTCGCTGACCCGCTTATCATCGATTGCGCCGCCTGGCCTCATCAACCACATTGCATCCCAGAACGCGGCCGCGCGGGTTTTTGGTTCGACGCTTGCGTCCCGGCAGATGGCAACCAGCCAGCCGAAGTCGTCATTGTCGAGTTGGCCGATCAGCGTGCCATGCGTCAGGTTCGCACCAAACTCGTTGCCGTTGCGTGATGGAATGTGCGCCGCGCAGAACGCGCCTTCAGCCACATAGGTATCCTTGCGCCAGGACCGCGGCGCCCGGTGGAACCGGTTGATGAGGTCCGCCCCCGGTTTTTCGTCGCCATATTCAGGGCCGCGCAGGCGCGTTGCAATGACCGCCGCAGCGATCAGGTTTCGCGACGGGACCACATCGCTTGTCAGTTCCGCAAGGCACAAGGTGGCAAGCGCCGAGGAGAGGTGGCTGTAGCGGCTCGCAAAATGCGGCCAATTGTCACTGTGTTCGATATTGGCTTCCATCAACCGCGCGAGCGCGACGCGGAACTCCCTTGACCGGGTATTGTCGAGACACATGGCCGGGATCAAACGCGGCAGGGTCCACTCGATCCCGCCGACGGTGTGTTTGGTTACCTCGATCTGCCCGATCATCTCGACGAACTGATCGATTGTCATGTGCTTGGGGAACAACGCACCGAGTACGCCTTCCTGGACGCGTGATGGCCAGTGCTTATCGGTCAGAATCGAGGTTACCAGTGCGTCTAGGCCACCGGCGTCGGTCATTTCGGCAAGCGCTGTGAGTGCGGTGACACGATCGGTCTGGGTGGCATCGGGATCGTTGGCCACCTCTGATGCGATGTCGAGGCAATCCTGCATCCGACCCGCTTGCACCAGATCGATCAGCAACTCGCGCACTTCCGGGCTGGTGCTGCCTTCGCCCCAGAGTTCGCGAACGGTCGGCGACAGTTCGGGCGAGGCGAAGCGCAGGACCTGCGGATAGGGAATGCGCACGCCGCGCCACTCATCCTTGCCATAGCGGCGGACATATTCGGCCAATATCCGGCGCCGCGCGCTGAGCGGGAAACTCTCGGGGTCGCCGTCGTCCATCAGCGCTTCGGGTTCGCGGCGAAGCAGTTCGTCGCGTACAGCGTCGTTCCCGATGGCTAGCCAGGCAGCAACGGCGCGCATTGACGGAAAAACGAGCTGTTGGCCGTAACATTCGCCAAATAGCAGGCTGAACAGCGCGGATTTGGCCATGTGCCCGTTTTGACAGAACCGGTTCAGGCGCTGCGCCGCGAGATACTCGGCTGCGGACCGATGATGGAAGCGGACGCGCCCATAGCTCGCAAACCCGAACAACGGGCGTTGGAGCAGTTCGGTTCGCTCGTTCTCCGACCAGTCACCCAGAATGATCGAAGGATCGGTGGCCGACTCCTGCTCGGCAGCATCTAGCGATAGGTCCGAGAAGCGGATCGTGCGCTTGCGTGTCAGGATCTGGGCAAGCGCGAGGCGTTCGGCCCCTTCCAGCGCCTTCGCATCGGACAGGGTGACGTATCGCTTGCGCTCACCCGTCTCCTGCAGCTTCCTGCGGATGTCCTCCGCAACCTGCTGGGACCGGGTGCCCAACTGTCCGTGCTCGTTCCAATAGGAGCAAATCTCGATCAGTTCCTGCGGCCGCCGTGCAAATTCCCAGGCCCGCTTGCGATCGATTTCGGCAATGAGGGCAGGCACGTCCCTGACGCCGCGCGAACCTGCCAGCCTCTCAATCTGGGGTTGGCTCAGCGATGTCAAAGCTACAATGCGAACCCCGGTCTCAGGGTCAAGATCCCGAGGTTTTTTGTTGCTTGCGTGATGTTCCTTGCGCTCTTCCCCGCTGATCAGGCGCCGGAACGGTTCATCGGGAGAGTCGACGACTTCGACTTCTGGAGGCGGAGGGGTGACAGGCAACTCGTTGGCGAAGGCATCGAGGTCGAGCGCGATAGGTCTGCTGGTGACGACGATGCTGGCGCGGTGCAACTGCCCATCAAGGGCGGCGGCGAGCTTGCGTAGCGCGAGCCGGAAATCGCCATGCGACAGAAGTAGTTCGTCGGCGGAATCCAGAAAGAAGTGAGCTTCAGTAAGCCCATCCGTGAGCCAGTGGCGGTACCGGGCCAATTGCGCCGGCTCGAGCAGGAAGCGAATGTCGTTAGTGGAAATGCCCTCAAGGGTCAGGAAGAAAGCGGCCTTTCCTTCCGCAAACAGTCGTTTGGCCTGTTCCCGGCATTCGTGTGTCTTGCCGGCACCCGCTGTAGAAACAATCAGAACCCGTTTCGATCCAAGCAAGTCACCCCAGTCCGTCTGCCCGCCAAGGCCCATGGACTCATAGGCCTCAAGCTTGTCCGGATCAGCGATTTCTTCCCGCGAAAGATTGCGAAACGTGCGAGCAAATTCAGAGTTCTCAGTGGGATTTATCGACTTGTTCATTGGCGACTAAATGAGCCTTGTGGCGGGTCCGCACAAGATCAGGATGAGTCGGCAAGAGCGGCTTGCAGTTAGGACGCACTGCTCAAAGGCAGGTATCCGGTATCGGTGCGTCGCTCCCTGAGCGGAGGACATGCCAATCCACGTCGGACTAGGCGGCTTTCATCCTGTGTCCGCGCCGAAGGTACGGATGCTCGCGGTTTATCTGACGCGCGAGTTCGAAATCCCCATCTTGACTGATGAGATGTCGGTAGGCCCAGCTGGCCTGCAAGGAATTGTAATAATCCATATTGTCAGGAGTCGAGCTGACGGGCCGCCCTTCTGCGGCACGCTGTAGAAGCTCCTGCAACGATTGGGTTCGCACCGCGAATTCGTCGAGCACCCGTTTCATGCCTGCCGCGTCGAGCTGACCGAGTGCGACCTGTCGCAGCGCTTGGGTTTGACAATCGTGCCGCGCGCTCTCCAGATTCCTTTGGACTTCCCCCAATAGGGAAGGGCACCAGGCGCAGAGCAATAAATCCGCGCTGAGAGGCATGTAAATCTCTATGCCTTCCACGGCGAGGCCAAGGTTGCCGCATGGGCCAAAGTCGCGCGAGTTGGCGCGGACGACCGGGTTGTCGCCAAGATAGAAACTTGTCCCCGGCGCGGCCTCCATGAGTAGGAAGTCCTTCACGGCGATGATCTGCGCGAACTGGCCAAGGAAGCCCTGAATACTCGTCAGGTGATCTCGCTTGAGGCCGTCTTCGGTGCTCGGCTGCCAGTCTTCCCACCCCTTCATATCTTGCACGCGTCCGCCCGCACCCTCGACCATGTTGACGAGTTCCTCTTCCATCGCCTGCCATTGGTCGCGCTGCGCTTTGGTCCGCAAAAGCTGGAACGCCAGAAAAACAGCCAGCGCGCCTTTTTGCTGCGGGCTGCTCCTCAGGCGTCGCTCGGTTAAGACTTCGCGATATGCCGGAAGCACCTGATCTTCCGCGCCGCATGCGACAGGCTCAAACGAGGCGATGTATTCGTCGTCATAGGCGAACTCGTTGAAGCGCCGTTCCGCCATAATGTTCTTGATGGAAGTTGCGAACCCGCGATCCTCATGTTTGTCGTAAACATGCACACGCTCCTTGGCGGCATCGGCGACGAATTGGCGAAGGATGTCAATCGGCGTTCAATCGGGACCCCCTATCGGCGCGCAAAAGGGACCCCCTTGGTGTTGCATAGATTGATCGATGTTGGGCGCTGGTTTCGCGCTGCTG
>JGI25136J39404_1000186_pt1 | contig 11408 bp, 12 predicted proteins | sample ETNvirome_6_1000_FD_39404 | JGI IMG/M metagenome (IMG submission 39404)
ACTTTTGCCATTTCAGATACTGGTAATGATTTAAAGATATCCAGCAGCTCCTTGGGATCTATGTATTGAGGATCTGTTTCATGTTGTGGTGCCTGATAAAATGGTTTTTCAATTGTCATTTTTTACTTCTTGAGCTAGGTCGTAAATCTCTTTTTGTTTGGTGTCGCATGAACTTAAACTCACGTGGATATGCTTTGATCATTTTTGTTACTGGTGCTTCAATCACACCCAGCATTTTTGAAATATATTTTCCATTCGATTTCTCAAATGTTGTTTTGGTATAAACCTTTATTCCCCAAACTTTAGTCATGTGTAAAATTTATTATTGCTGTATCATTTTGTGAAATCTCATGATTGACGAGATTGAAACGATATCAAATTTGAAAAATTATTTTTTTATGTAGGGTGGTTAGGTACTTAAAAAAAACAGGGGGTGGGTGTTTGAAAATGTTTTTGGTGCCCATGACTGCCTGTATCAAACAATTAAAGCAAAAGGAGTAGTAATTCTTTCTACAGCAGCGGACATCGACTTGATCAGAACTTTCAAAACCAGGTTTCATTTAGGATCCACATCAAGAACAAGGAGCGCAGCGACAGCGGAAGCTGTTGCTGTGCGACTGCTGCTCTTACATCACTTCAAACATAGCTCCTGGGATTCCAAATAAGACTCTACAGCGAGCACCATCTGGTGAGATGGTGTGAGCATCGCCTGCCAATATTTCAGTCGTGTGCGTGTCTTAAAATTGGTTTATTTGGAAAAAATAAATCTAATAATAACAACATGTATTTACGACCAGGAGCAGCTGCGGCAGCAGCTGCGACTATCTTAAAAAAGCTAGGAAAATGAATCCTTTTTTATCCTATGCAAATCGCTTCATCGTACGTACATCGTACGAAGATATTTTTGAATCTTTTAGTGAGGATCTATGCTAGTATTTCGCCATTGATTGGGAGCGATACAGATTACAAATCAGTTGCTCTACCAATTGAGCTATGAGGGCTTATAAATTAATTTAAGTATTTATATTAATTCTTCAAGTAAATAAACCCTTATTGCTCGCTGCTGCTTCCGCAGCAGCTCGCAGCGGTTCCTGCGATTGTGTAGTTTGTAGCTTGCTTGTGACTAATCTGTCGTACGTTTCATCGTACGTTTCAATCTCACATTTCGTGGGATTTCTATTGTTGCTCTTAATCTGAAAAAAAACAGAAGGAGTAGAAAATATGACGATAGAAAAAACAATAGTATTCAAGAAAGCAATACTTGATAAATTAAGTCATGAAGATGGTGAGTGGCGATATGCAAAGAATATTGAATATTTATGCATACGAGTATTTGAAAATAAAAAAACATACTATGCTAGTTGGAGCATCCCAGTCCTTGGTGAAGATGGAAGAATCAGAAGCATCGGTAAGAAGAAGAAACTAGGTGGCTTCCATATTCCGCTTGAAGAAATAAAAGTTAAATTAAGAACAACTATAGATGAGCTTAAGAAAACATCCCAAACAGAATCGGATGGTCTTACTGTTGGTGGTTTAGTAAGTGCATTTATAAAACATGGCATCCATGGACAAAGAGTTAGATCTAGAGGAAAGAGATTAAATTATAAATCTAAAACTTCTAAAGAATATAAGCAGCTACTGAATAGATATATTTTACTTAAAGGAGCTAAATCTATTGAGCTCAAGAAGCAGATGGAAGAGCCTGTAAGATATCAAGGCAACTATTACACTGGTGCACTTAAGGATGTGCCATTAGATGCAGTGTCCAGAAAGCATATAGAAATATTTATGACTAGGTTAGCTGCTACACCTGCAGCTGCTAATCATGCACTTGCTGCTCTATCAGTTGCTTTTGAATTTGATTTACAAAAAGCTAAAGATGCATTGTTCAAAGGCAATAACAATCCCTGCATAAGAGTTGCAAAATATCCAATCAATTACGATAAGAAATATCTGCATGTAGAGAAGGTATTAGAGATTAGAAATTACATCGTGAACAATCAGTGGCGAGATCCACACTTTCTAACTTATTATATGTTGCTATGCGAAGTTGGTGAAAGACCAGCTGATATCATGGGCATGCACTGGAAGAAGCCAGTTAATGTTGAGCTAGAACAGAAACGTGGATGTACAGGTTGGTTAGAGTTAGATGCTGGAAGATTACACATCATCGATAGTAAAGACAGGAATCCTGCAGATGTAGATCTTACTATTGAAGGCAAACAGATTCTGCAAAAGCTGGATGAGCTAAAAAGAGAAAAACTTACATGGGCAGCTGCCAGCAAGTTTGTATTTCCACAATCTGGTAGACCAGATGTGCCTGTAACATACAATTCCTTCAGATTTAAATTAGTAAGATTTAATTATGATTTTGGTTTATCTGAAAGAACATTAATTAGATCCAGCAGCGGTAAGTATGGAAAAAAAAGAAAGCTCTATAAGTATAAAAATTTATTTACTTTAAAGCACCTGCGTAAAACATTTGTAACGCATTATGGTCGTGAAGAAGGGCTGGAAGCTGCATCTGAACGTATGCGCCATAGCAGCTTAAAAGTAACTCAAGATCANTATTACAATGCTGATAAGAGGAAGCTTAAGAAGGATCACATGTATTCACCAAGAGCAAGTCGCGCTGCAGTTAAACCAGTTGCTATTACAGGGGGTAGACATGAGAAAAAATAAATTAAAGAAGTACGTAGTAAAACTTAAGGTCGAACAGGTCTATAAGATTCCTGTTGCAGCTACTAGTAACAAAGCTGCAGCGGATGCTGCCATAAGAGGTTATGAGGTAGGTAAGCAAGGCAATGAGCTATCTGAAGATCAACACTGGGTATCAGCTATTGATGAGGTGCATCATGAAAAAAATATTTGATCCAAGTCAAGAAAGCCATGAGGAATACTTGCGTAGAATACATCTAGAATATAAATTGAGTAACAGAGTAGAAATCGATGAAAAAGAAGAAGCGCAAGAAGCTAAAAATAAAAGCAGCACCTAGCAAGAAGTTTTATAGAATAAATTCTAAACTTATTTCTAGTAAGCACTACTGGGCAGCNGTANGAGATATCTGGCAGCAATTTGGTTATTACTTACCAGATGGTCAAAAACATATNGAACAATCTTTAGAAAAAAGAAAATGGTTAAGTGTGGCACTTGCTTATGAGCTTGCTGGTTATACTCATAGGGATGCGTTTGAAGCATTAAAGGGTGCTGAAAGAAATATAATCCTATCACGACTGCAGCCAGCTCTAGGAACTGATCCTGTACTAGTTACTAGATTAATTCAGTTTAATAAAAAAATAGGTGGAGCTGCTAGATTATTTGATCATCCATACCTGGAGCAATTTTATAAAGTAACTAAAATTCCTAAATTTAAATCTGTAAAAACATTAAATAAATTTCTTACCAACTGGAAGAGGATATTAAAACTGCCTGTAAGAACTCATGACGATTTCAGCTTAAAAGAGCTTGAATATCGAGAACGTGCNAANCGAAAGCTGGAGCGCAAAGGTTACAAAGGTAAGCGCTGATCTCATNACACATGGGATTTCCATAAAAAANTTTTTTTTCATATGGTGGGCTTGTCGATTTTCTACTCGACAGTGCAGCTTGTGGTACCTTGGGAGCAGTCCCATCAATTAAATCATGCATGAGCTGCACTTAATCTCATGACACATGAGATTTCACTTCAAGATACAAATTGAATATTTTTGGAGCATCGGCTTCATCTAGAAATTTATCTAGTGATGAGTATGGGTGGAAGGTAATGATCTAAAGAGAATAATTACTGATCCAAACAAGAGCTTCGATTTGAAAGTTTTAGGCTTGCGAGTTGGAGTGCATCCTGTCGAACTCAGAAAATCGAAATCGTGTGATAAGCGATTCAAATCTAGAGGAGTGCAGATGATAATAATTAAACCATGCATGTGTTTAATACGTAACTATGGCAAAAAAAAGTGAGAGGAAGTACATGGCAGAAGAAAAAGTAAGTGTGAAGGTAAAAGTACGAACCGCCAACTTGCTTAAGGATAACGAGGTGCAGCGGCTTATAGATGAACAATGTAAGCTGCTCACTTCAAAGCAGTTAGCGCACGTTATTGGATTAAAATCTGATGCAGCTTTAAGGAAGCAAAGATCAAATGGCAGAAGTTTATTTTTGTATTGCAGGCTAGGCAGAAGAATTTTTTATCCAATGGATATGATCATGAAAACATTAAATGAGAATAAAGTTGTAAATGAATTGAGATAATTAATGACTATAAAACAAAATGGAGCCACAAAAGCAGCTCCATTTCATATTGATAAAAAGGTTATAGCACATCTTATAAAAAACCACCAAGTAGATATCTTTGCACATACTGCTGGTGTTAAAGGTGTCAATGGGCGCTGGAAAAATAAGCAAGAGTTTCCTTCCATAGCTGAAGCTACAGATAAAAAAAATTATCATATAAGAACTGGATTTGGAAATATTGTTGATATCGATATCGACTTCTTAAAAAAATATAAAAATCAAAATAAAATATTTAGTTTAGTAAATACGTTTTTACCATATACTGGTGTAACGTTTGGTAGGAACACCACACCACATGCCCATCACCTGTATAATGTAACTGATCTGCCAGCTGACTACTCAAGAGAATTCTATAACTTTGAAGGAATCATTTTAGAAATAAGAGCTCATAACCATTACAGCATGTGTAATGGAACTTATTCTGAAGCAGATGGTGGCGGATTCTGTAAATTCAATCGAACTGGTGATCCTTCAAAAATTAAGTTTAAAGATTTAAAAAGAATATGTAATGAGCTTGCACTTGCTGCAGCCATCTATGCTAAAGCACCAGTACCTGGTCAACATCAACAGCATGACTACTGGAATATAATTGCTGGTGCGCTACACTGGCAAAAGGCAAAAGATAGTTGGATCTATTCATTTCTAGAAAAATTAATTGATATTAATGGTGTCTATGAAGAAAGAAGAAAATCGATTGAAAGTCTTTTAACAAAAACTCAAAAAATTCCTGGTCATAAACATTTAATTTCTAATGGTTACTTTACAGAATCAGAAGTTAAGGAGCTCGAAGAGCTAATCTTCAACGTAACTAATTGGAAAAAAATAGAAGCACTGAAGCTGTATGAATATACAGGTGATGAAGTTTTACATGCACGTCCATGGGTAATGCCAGGTTGGGTAATGAGAAAATGTTTAACAGTATTAGCTGGGCAACCAGGAGTTGGTAAAACGATGCTGCTGCACATGATTGCGTACGCACTTGTTACAGGCAGATCTATTTGTGGAAAGCAGGTAATTGCTGAAGAAACTGGTAATGTTTTGATTGTAGCTGCAGAAGAAACACATAATGAAATAAGGTTGAGGATTAAAGCGATTGAGCAGCATTTTAAGGAGCCAGTAGGTACGAAGCATAAGATCTTTTATAGAGGGCTAGAAGATGACCTAAAGCTAGTAAAATTCTCAATGGCTGATGCAAAGCCTACACTGCAATATCACCAGCTGAAACGCGCATTACTGGATGATGATATTAAATATATTATTCTAGATCCTTTAATTAATTTTGCGACAGGAAATTACGAAGAGAACTCTAATGAGAAGATGGAAAGATACGTAAAGGATTATCTTATACCTTTAGCAGTACATATTGATGGGGCTATTCTTACAGGGCACCACACTAATAAGCTTTCAATGGTTGATATCATCCAGAAGGAATTAGTTATCGATCATCAAAATGCAATGTTTAGTGCTCGTGGAGCATCATCACTTGTAGCAGCTGCCAGATTCGTTATCGGTATGCAGCCAATGACTAGGAAGCTCTATGAACATTTTTTTAAAGATTATATTCCGCAGAACTTTATTTACGCAATATGCTGCACTGATAGAGGGTAAGTCTAATTATAATCTTGTTGGTGAAGATTGCGACTGGGTAATAAAACAGGAAGAAATATTAACTGTTGAAGATCCTAGGACAGGTCGTGAGAAAAAAGAGAAGCTAGGAGTGCTGACAACAACTGATCTAAACAAAATTCATAAATCTAGAAACCAGCTGAAAGCTGCTGCTAACGAAGCATGGGTTAAAACAAAAATTCCTAAAATTAAAGAGATGATGGAGCATGAAAAAGATACGAATTCTATTTCGGCAAATAAAGTTGTTGAGGTATTAATATTAGATGAATTGGATTATGGAAATGAAGAGGTGGCAGATAATACCATCAAGACTAGGGTTAGAAGAAAATTGTTTAATGGATTGAGGGGCAAAGAAGTAGATCCGAAAAAAGGTGGCATGACAGCTATGGGTGTTGAATATGAGGATGGATATAATTTCTGGCTTGAAGCCAATCCTAAAGCTGTAACTGGTAATGCTAAATGGTTTATACGCAGAGGTAAGGATTTTAAAAGATCATGAGTTTCAATGTTTCAAATGCTTTCAAATTAGGTGAAACCGCACGTCATCACTGGGTAAGTTGTTACTTTCAATTTGGCTGCCCAACAAATGTGAAACAATGCGCAGATGAGCCGCCTATTACAGGTACTTTCAATGTTTCAGATGTTTCTTATTTAAATAGACTATTTGAAAATGTTTTTGGAACTCGTCAAAGAGTGCGTAAGATCATGCATGATGGTAGACAAGATTATACAAAACCCTTGTCCCAGCAGCTTTCAGAGTTGGTTCGTGCAGCCTTCAGTATGGTTAGGAAGGGGAAATGCGCTTTGCGCAGGTATCATGGCAAAGGGTAAGAAAAAAAATAAAAAAACTGCATCCTGCATGGATCCTCGCCCATCGCTCAATAAATTTGGAGCTGCGGCTTGCGAACATGGACAAGTCCGCTACCAAGATCTGGAAAGACTTAATGACAAACTATGGGCTGGCATCAAATCAAGAGATGCTACAATTGCTCAACAATCTCAAAGCATAAGTGTTCTGACAGGCTTGTTGGAAACATGGAANNGATTCCAGAAGAAAAATACTAAAAAAATAAATACAGAATTTGCAAAAGAAGAGAAAAAAACTGAAGAAGCTTGGAAGTGTGCAGTGCACTGGAAACGCGCGTATCANAGCTTACTAGGGATGAAACATNTAGCNGAAGAGATGGGCATCGATACTGAAAATCCAGAGCTTACAGAAGATGATAAAAAATTTAACAGAGAACATAATCTAATACCAACATCTAAACAGCTTGAGAGTGGTAAGATTAAAACAATTTTTAAACCAGTGAAGAAGAAGGAAAAATTACACTAATGGCTGACTGGAAAGATCAATTAAAACAAGTCTATAAGAATCTGCAGCAGGATCAGAAAAATAAAAAAGGATTACAAAGTAAGTTTAGTAAGGTTGTTGGCTACAAAGGGAAACTTGGATTTAATGATACTGGTATTCCGCTCACACCTAAAGCAGCCAAAAGTCTAGAGAGGAATAGAGCTGCTTATACAGGCAGAAGATCTAGAAGAACTAATTACGAGGGCACAACACTGCAACAGATTAACGAAGAGAGAGCAGCTGAAGCAAAAGAAAGATGGAAGCATCTAGATAAAAAACCAGGCACTAGACACAGTACAGATACATCTCGAAAACAATTGAGAGATTATTCATCTTCCGAATTGATGTGGCGAAGCTCTGCAACTCGAGTAGGAGAACGAAGCTGGTTTAATACACCAACTTCCTTTAGAGGTTATGGTTATGATGATCCACATAGTGAAGAGAAAGAATCTGTAACTTATATTGCGCCTGTTGAGCGGAAGCAGCCAGAATATAAACCTACTGTTACGCAAGATCATAATGGGAATTTGAAATTTAAAAGTAAAGTTGATGAAGCTATATATAATTTAAAAAAAGGAAAAAGATGAAAAAGTGGATGATGCTAGTATCACACCATGTCTACAATTTTGCTGTACGCGCTTCTATGGAAGAGTTTTTTAGAAAAAATTAAATAAATTTAGCATTTCTGCGTTTGTCGCGTTCAGCCTGCAGAGTATCATAATGATGCTGGATGCGATCTTCTTTAGAAATATATTTAGCACCAGCAGCTGCATCTTCTTTTTTAAGATGCTTAACAAACCATGACTTACCTTTTTTCTGGATCTCATTTAACTGATCCATGTAATGCTCATCAGCAGGATGGATCTCTTCAGTTTTTGGTTTATCTAATCCATAGAGTTTTTGATAATGAATCTTCCTACGTTCCTCACTTGTTAATTTTGGTTTGATTCCTGCAGCATGCAGTTTCACATGAGGTGCAGCTACCTTGTTACCTTGGCTCCATGACTTGAGATTTTCAAGTTGGCTGACAGTTTTAGCATTTTGGTGCTGGTCATTAATCTTNTCTATTGCATCAGCTCTTGCGAGCGCGATTTTCTGATCTGGATGAGATGGGTATGTGGTTGGATCATTATGATCAAATTTCTTAACACCATGTTGTGGTAGTACAGAAGTTTTAAATTTTGGAAATCGGACATTATGTTCTTTTACCCAATCTGGATCTTGTCTAAATTTTTTTATCTTCGCTGACATCTTCGCACTGTCCGCTAGGTAACCTTCAAATTCTTTATCATCCTTCCAGCCCTTCTTTGCAGGTGCTGCTGTAATAGATGTAATATTAAGTGGTGGTATATATCTTATATCAATTGGAGCTGGCTCGTCTTTAATACCCAGTCTTGCTTTAATAATTGCTTTGGCTCTTTCATCTTCAGCAATCTCTTTATCATTTCTTATGCCTGTAAATCCAGGTATGGCTCTGATTCCTTCATCTCTACTCATTTTACTAATCCACCTTTTTTCTTATCATCTAAATTTTCACCAAAATATTCTTGTACAAAATCTTTAAAGCTTAATGACGTATCACCTGGGCTATGTAAATATTTATAATATTTTTGCATGTAGTAATCAAAAGTNGCTGGATTNACTTTTGCCATTTCAGATACTGGTAATGATTTAAAGATATCCAGCAGCTCCTTGGGATCTATGTATTGAGGATCTGTTTCATGTTGTGGTGCCTGATAAAATGGTTTTTCAATTGTCATTTTTTACTTCTTGAGCTAGGTCGTAAATCTCTTTTTGTTTGNTGTCGCATGAACTTAAACTCACGTGGATATGCTTTNATCATTTTTGTTACTGGTGCTTCAATCACACCCAGCATTTTTGAAATATATTTTCCATTCGATTTCTCAAATGTTGTTTTGGTATAAACCTTTATTCCCCAAACTTTAGTCATGTGTAAAATTTATTATTGCTGTATCATTTTGTGAAATCTCATGATTGACGAGATTGAAACGATATCAAATTTGAAAAATTATTTTTTTATGTAGGGTGGTTAGGTACTTAAAAAAAACAGGGGGTGGGTGTTTGAAAATGTTTTTGGTGCCCATGACTGCCTGTATCAAACAATTAAAGCAAAAGGAGTAGTAATTCTTTCTACAGCAGCGGACATCGACTTGATCAGAACTTTCAAAACCAGGTTTCATTTAGGATCCACATCAAGAACAAGGAGCGCAGCGACAGCGGAAGCTGTTGCTGTGCGACTGCTGCTCTTACATCACTTCAAACATAGCTCCTGGGATTCCAAATAAGACTCTACAGCGAGCACCATCTGGTGAGATGGTGTGAGCATCGCCTGCCAATATTTCAGTCGTGTGCGTGTCTTAAAATTGGTTTATTTGGAAAAAATAAATCTAATAATAACAACATGTATTTACGACCAGGAGCAGCTGCGGCAGCAGCTGCGACTATCTTAAAAAAGCTAGGAAAATGAATCCTTTTTTATCCTATGCAAATCGCTTCATCGTACGTACATCGTACGAAGATATTTTTGAATCTTTTAGTGAGGATCTATGCTAGTATTTCGCCATTGATTGGGAGCGATACAGATTACAAATCAGTTGCTCTACCAATTGAGCTATGAGGGCTTATAAATTAATTTAAGTATTTATATTAATTCTTCAAGTAAATAAACCCTTATTGCTCGCTGCTGCTTCCGCAGCAGCTCGCAGCGGTTCCTGCGATTGTGTAGTTTGTAGCTTGCTTGTGACTAATCTGTCGTACGTTTCATCGTACGTTTCAATCTCACATTTCGTGGGATTTCTATTGTTGCTCTTAATCTGAAAAAAAACAGAAGGAGTAGAAAATATGACGATAGAAAAAACAATAGTATTCAAGAAAGCAATACTTGATAAATTAAGTCATGAAGATGGTGAGTGGCGATATGCAAAGAATATTGAATATTTATGCATACGAGTATTTGAAAATAAAAAAACATACTATGCTAGTTGGAGCATCCCAGTCCTTGGTGAAGATGGAAGAATCAGAAGCATCGGTAAGAAGAAGAAACTAGGTGGCTTCCATATTCCGCTTGAAGAAATAAAAGTTAAATTAAGAACAACTATAGATGAGCTTAAGAAAACATCCCAAACAGAATCGGATGGTCTTACTGTTGGTGGTTTAGTAAGTGCATTTATAAAACATGGCATCCATGGACAAAGAGTTAGATCTAGAGGAAAGAGATTAAATTATAAATCTAAAACTTCTAAAGAATATAAGCAGCTACTGAATAGATATATTTTACTTAAAGGAGCTAAATCTATTGAGCTCAAGAAGCAGATGGAAGAGCCTGTAAGATATCAAGGCAACTATTACACTGGTGCACTTAAGGATGTGCCATTAGATGCAGTGTCCAGAAAGCATATAGAAATATTTATGACTAGGTTAGCTGCTACACCTGCAGCTGCTAATCATGCACTTGCTGCTCTATCAGTTGCTTTTGAATTTGATTTACAAAAAGCTAAAGATGCATTGTTCAAAGGCAATAACAATCCCTGCATAAGAGTTGCAAAATATCCAATCAATTACGATAAGAAATATCTGCATGTAGAGAAGGTATTAGAGATTAGAAATTACATCGTGAACAATCAGTGGCGAGATCCACACTTTCTAACTTATTATATGTTGCTATGCGAAGTTGGTGAAAGACCAGCTGATATCATGGGCATGCACTGGAAGAAGCCAGTTAATGTTGAGCTAGAACAGAAACGTGGATGTACAGGTTGGTTAGAGTTAGATGCTGGAAGATTACACATCATCGATAGTAAAGACAGGAATCCTGCAGATGTAGATCTTACTATTGAAGGCAAACAGATTCTGCAAAAGCTGGATGAGCTAAAAAGAGAAAAACTTACATGGGCAGCTGCCAGCAAGTTTGTATTTCCACAATCTGGTAGACCAGATGTGCCTGTAACATACAATTCCTTCAGATTTAAATTAGTAAGATTTAATTATGATTTTGGTTTATCTGAAAGAACATTAATTAGATCCAGCAGCGGTAAGTATGGAAAAAAAAGAAAGCTCTATAAGTATAAAAATTTATTTACTTTAAAGCACCTGCGTAAAACATTTGTAACGCATTATGGTCG
>JGI25136J39404_1000187_pt1 | contig 11342 bp, 22 predicted proteins | sample ETNvirome_6_1000_FD_39404 | JGI IMG/M metagenome (IMG submission 39404)
CCCTTCAATCTCTTGCCACATGGACCTCCACGACTTTTTGGAGCTGCTTTGCCACGTTTATGACATCCACGTTTAGTTGACATATTGGATAATTGGTATTANTTAGATTGATTATAACACTTCTTTTAGTTTCTAAAAGAAGTTTCTTATAGTTTCTATAAGAAATCTATGCAATGGGCATGACCGAAGGATTTTATATTGATAATGATGTTTCTGCAGTTCTAAAAATGTCATGTAAAAAGCGCGGAGATAAGTCTAAAATCGTTAATGATGCACTAAAACAATATCTAAACATGGTTTATCCTGCAGATAATCAGAATAAAACAGAAGAACCGCAAAAAATAATTATAGAAAGTGTTTAACATGGCTAAAAAAAGAATTACAATTCCAAAAGGTGTAAAAGATTGTGACGGAATAGAATGTGAAAAGTCTCACACTTTTGAAATTGATATTCCAGAATCTCATCCAACTGTTGAAACAGTTCCAGAAGCTTCAGTTGAAAATATTGGCGGTACGACTACGCAGCTTCTAAAAGAAATACCAATTCCTACAGAAAAAAAATTCTCACATGATGAATTATCTGACATTATGCCTACTGGAATGAATTTTGGAAGGTGTGCAGATGGTTCATGTCATGAGAAAATAAAAAATTCTAATTTTACTAAAGATTTTAAAACGTGTCCTGGATGCAGTTCCAATTCAGTTCCAGATAGTTCTGATTTTTGTCCTACATGCGGAAAAAATGAACCTGGTAATCAAGATGAGAAGGCAGGCTATTGGGATGAATCAGAAATTGAGCTAGGGGAAAATTAAATGCCTTATGAAGAAGACAAATTGCAGTCTGAAAATTCTGAAAAAAATGGCCTCTCAGAATCTACTGCACCAGAACCTACTGCAGAACCAATAGATGTAGGGAAGTCTGCGCCAGCTCCAGACCATGCAGTAGGCGGTCCAGAACTAGACCAGGTGCGCACTAACAGACAAGAAGCTGCTAAGAAAATTGAAGAATTATTTCATCATACAGAAAATAGACTAAATCAAATAGACGGTCAACTGGAACAACTTCCAAAAATGGTCCAGAATACAGTCATCCAGGTGATTAAACAGTTCCAGGATGAATCAGCTAGAGCTGCACCAGGTCCAGCGATTGAAGGATTTCAGAATATGAGTAAAGAAGACAAGGTTATGCTTATGACGGAAGCGGGAAAGTCTGTTGCAGATATAATTGGCGCATTAAAAGGCGGTTCTGGTTCTGGTCCAGAAGGTGCAGGTCCAGATTTTAAAACTATCATGGCAGATTGGGGAATGAGAATGTTTCAATTCCACCTGGATAATATGGCGCAATCTGTTTATCAAATAAAATTACCACCTCCGCCGGATATATCTAGTAGGTCTTTAGGTCCTAAATCTCAACCCAATTTCCAGGTAAAACCAGGTGTCCATAAATTTGAATGACTTTAAAACAAGTAAGAAAAAAAATCAAACAGGATCAGCGAATGATAAAAGGGGTTAACCTAAGAATTGCAAGATATTTCATCAGACGGTTCTTCAAGAATTAAGAATACTGCACTAGAACTTTTGAATATTATTGATAAGCTTGCAAAACCGCACATTACAAATACATTAGTAGAAAAGTTCTGGAATTGGTTTTTTGTATCACATGGAAAAAAAATTGTGGCAAATATGAGTGACCAGGAACTTAAAGAAATTATGAAGTCTGGATATGAAGCATTAAAACCAATTTACGAAAAGACAGACATTGCAGCTCAGCTTCAAGAAGCTGAAAAATATAACGATAAGAAACAGATGGACCAGATCAAAAGACTTCCATATTTTAAAGAAATTTTGGAGCTGATTGAATGACACTGGTCTGCAGTACAAAAAAACAGATTAAACCTTTTCAGTGTACTGGTTCAGATGAATCGCACATATGGAAGGAACTCCACGACAAAGACGGACACATAGGACCGTTCATGGATAAGTTCAACTGCGGAACATGTCAAAAACATGCACATGAGATTTTTAAAGGAATCCATTCAATGGTTTCATTAGGAATTGGTAAAGAATTAAAAAATGAAGCTTGGCAAAATAATTTTATAAAATTGCGTAACCAGGTCAATCGGGTTTATGCTCATGCGAAGAAAGATGGAAGACTTTCTTAAAGAAGTGTTATAATGAAACTAGCTAGTTTGGAATTATGAAAATATTTACAAAAGCGCGTGTCTCTAATGTCGTAGCGGGAACTGTAATTATTTACTCTATTTTTGCAATTACACAATTAACCTTAGAACCTATCTCAATGACCGCTTTAGGAACTCTTTCTGGATTTGCAGCTAAACATCTTTTCGACAGTGCAATGCAGACTGACACATAATGGAAGACTTTCAAGTGCTTGTGGGAATTTTAGCCAGTGCTTCCATAACTGTGAATATTTATATCATAAAATCAATCGGTGACTTATGTACCAGGCTTTCAAGATTAGAAGGAAAATTATCTAAAAATTAAATTGAGATTGTATTTTTTTATACACTGAAATTAATGATACATTCCTAAATGCCATATTATTCAGACCTACATACACATCCTGATGTTTCATACATCTAATTTTTGGAATCCATAAAGAATTGAAAATTAAAATTCCTTCATATTTTGTCATATCTCTTAATTGGTAAATTAATTTATGGCGGATATTATATGCCATGTTCCAAATAGGATCACAAATCACCGTATCAAATTTTTCATTCTGGAATGGTAAATGAAATTGATCTCCAATAATGAAGCCTGGTTTATTCTTCTGGACCGTCTGCAGTTCCAGGTCTAAACGTATATTCCCTAATAGACTAGAACCAGAACAAACATGAAGACAAAACCCTTTAATTTTTTCTTTAATGAAATTATGTGTACTTTCTGGAAACTGATAAACTGCACGATATTTCAACCGCGCTTTTTTTCTATTCACTTGATCACCTGGTTCAGATAAGCTGCTACGGACCGATAATTTCTAGCTCTAAATTTTAATTTCATTAATAGAAAGTCTGGAACTGTAATAGAACTGTAGCCTTTTTTAGGCAATTTACCCCCCTTTATTCAAAATCCCGGTCCAGGTAAAAACCTGGACTGGAAGTGTTTTGAACCTTTTAGGATTTCTTCAAGTTTGTAATCAAAAATTTTCCACGAGTTTTGATTATTGCCTAAATTTCTGAAGTAGGTATTCCATTGTTCTTCTGAAGCTGCAAATGCAGGTGTAGCTATGAAATCCTTATTATTAATAAAATCTAAAATTTTATAATTTGGATTTCCCGATTTATGGACCTTCACATAATTTTCCATTAATCTTGTCTGAAGTTCATTAAGTTTGGTGTGTTCAAATTCTGCTATCTCTTTAAATTCAGAATAGATTGGTCTAGTTTCTTGAAAGCCTACATTGGCTAATTTAGATAAATTCCAATTATTCATAATGAATCGCCTTTATTGAACAATTAATACAGTAACGACTTAACAGACCTGGAACTATTGCACCGCATCCTTCACATTTACCACTTCTTAGCTGTAGGTCTGAAGTGGAAGTGTAATGTCGTTCTGCAGTAGGTTCTGGACCTGTACCATGCAGTTCCAGGTCTAGTTCCTGGACTGGTCCTGGTTCTGCAGTAGGTTCTGGTGTATGGACCTTAATTTTCTGTTTCTTCTTCTTTTCTTCTTTTCGAGATTTACTTCCTAAACAAAATTCACATGTTGCATCCAGGTAATTTTCTGGAAGATAAACATGACATTGACTGCACTTTAGACGGTCCTTAGACTCTACATCTGCTTTCTTAAAGATATTCCAGTTCATTTTGAATCACCATTAAAAATATATTTTTTAAATAATGAAAGATATGGTTCTGCCTTTTCAAAATCTGCACACTTTTCAGAAAAGGACCTTCTGAAATACTGGTCCAGATATTGTCTATGACCACCATACGCATGAGCTAAATCTCTATTTGTTGCCTTTTCAAATTGTGTCATGCAAAATGCCCGAATACTATGAATATTTTTTTTCAGTCTTCCATTCTCATATCTTTCAGTAAATCCTAATTTTCTGACTTTATCATTCCAGTTTTTTATGACGTTATCTCGTTCAGTAGTATCTGCAATAGCAAGTGACTTTCTAAAGATAAAATCTTCTGAATCCATTTTTTTAATTAATGGAAGGATGTATTCTTCAGTTTCTTCATCAATAAACTGAATACGCTTTCTAGTTTTTCCTTTTACGATTGACCTTCTGAACTCAACTGAAATNGGTCTGGTGTCCAGGTTCAAATCCTTTTTTTTAATTCTTAAAGACTCTAAGGTCCNAGCTGCAGTACACTTCATAAAAAGGAGCATAGCTTTTCTTTTAGGATTTCCAAAATTCATAATAATATATTTTAGGTCCGCATGGCTTAACGGTTCAGCTTCTTCATCAGTTCTGTCGTCTGGTGAGAAAACTACATAATCCTTCATGTCTTCTGAATCAATCTTAATACCACCGCAAAATTTTAACCACTTTCTAACAGTTGAGATATAGTTCCTAGCAGTTCCTACAGAATGTTTATGGTCCTTCATTAGCCATTCGTTAAACAAAACTAATTGCCTTAATGCCGAATCTGAAGGATTTTTCATGTCCTGGAGTATTGGAAGTGTTTCAGTTCTGGTCCTTCCATAGTCTGCTTTACAGAAATTGGAGAATGTAGCGAGTGCAATTTTAGAGGATCTTACTGAATCTGCAGAACTGCCTTTTGCAAAAATCTGATTAAAAAACTGGTCTTCTGTTAAGATAAATTCAGACAATACCTGGTTCTACAGAAATTTAGTTATAACATTTAACATGCAATATACACACATATCTGGTCAAATTTATGACCACTTTCACGCCTAGACCATGCCTAGAACACCATGATTTCCAGTCTAGTAGTGTACTGTAATGTTGGAAATTGACCTAGCTAGCAAAACTAGCTATTTTCATTATAGGAATATAGATGGAAGTGTAGAACTACTGTAGAACTAACCGCCTACTGCATGGTCCGGACCTAGTGCAGACTTCCAGGACCTAGAAACTCATACACAGTTTTTTCCGATATTCCTTTACCATGAAAATTCCCTAATGAAGATAAAGAAAAAATCGGATGATTAAAGTGGATAAAGTCTTCTGTTACCTGGTTNAATGAGAGTTTAAGCATATTTTCGACTTCATGTTTTTCAGAATTTTCATAACTGGACCAGGAAGTAGAATAATCCAGGTCCAGACCGATAAATCCCACATCTTTAATTTTCAAAACATGCCTGGCTATTTCAATTAAAGTCATTCCATTATTTCCACTAGATCTTATAATCGGTCCTGGTCCTGGACCTTTTGATATACGGTTAAAATGTCTAATTTGGAATCCCATATCATTGAGAAGTTTTTTTCTATCATCTGTAAGAAGCTGACTGCAGAATAAGGTGATCTGTTTTGTATATGGATAAATTTCTTCATGGCAAAACATGTGTGGAAGGTGATCATATTCAGAACCAGGACTAATCAGATTTTCCTGGATGCTTGAATAAAATAACGGAAATTTATCTGGTGTAATCCCTTTTTTTAAGACATCTAACAGACTACGGTCTGTAACCAGGATAGCTAGGTCTGGATTATTTTCACGCGCTATTACATCCAGAACTGAAGTCTTAAAGAGACTAGAACCCGATGCAATTACAATAGCTTTACCGCGTTCCAATTTTCCATTTTTCATAAAATGCTAATAGTTCAGCTTTAACTGCACCACGTTCTATTATTTCATCCAGTTCTTTTTGTTGAATTTTAAACTGTCTTTCTTCTTCGCGCATTCTTTCATAACCTTGAATCCTACTTTCTTCTTCATAACCATAAATTTTCTTATGGTGAGCTTGCATGGTATCAAAAACGCTAAGAGCTTCAGTAGGTTCTATGTCTTCATCTAACATAGTTCTTACTATTTCTGTAGTATTACCACAATCCATCATTTTGATATTACATTTATCACACACCCAAAATTGTTCAGAACCAAAATCTTTACCTTGAATTTTTAGGTCCTGGCGTTCATTGTGCATAAATTCACCGCACTGGCATCTGACAACTTCTTGAAACTGTCTTTCATATTCTGCAGCTTCTTCTTTANTAAAGGTCCTTCCGTACATCTCTTTTTGCTTTCTTTTACCTGCAGTAGATAAAATNGAAGGTCTAATACAGTATATTTTGGCTTGACCTGATACATCCTTTTCAAGATGTTCCAGTTCTTCTTTAGTGACCATTTATTTTCTCTTAGATAGTTTTGTTCTCATGCAGCTCCTGAAGGCGGTTCTAGTTTTTCCTTTACATGCCTTTACAGCTTTTTTGAATTTAGCTATCTGATTTTTTTTGCTCATAATTTCACCTTCCAGGTTTAACCCTTTTTGATTTTTTCTGTTTTCCAGTTCGTTCTACATGTTCATACATGAACTCACGACCTGTTTTAGTTCCCATTATAAAATTAAAATAATCATCCATGAAAGCAGCTGCATCCGCTTCATGCCAGGTCCGTCTGACTGCACTACATTGGCGATTATCAGATAAGAATGACTGTTGTTCAATCAAAACATTTTGCATATATTCACCCATACTATTTAGAACATCTTTAACTTCTCTTTCAGTGACCATAATCAACACTTCCTAAATTTTCTAAATTCTACTTCCTTTTCTGCATGAACAAATTTAGTATATTCTTTTTGTAGCTCCTCTATGACTTCTCTTTCTCTGAAATAACCACTATTTTCCAGCAGGTCTAGTTCTGCAGGTGTGACTGTAGTTATTCCTGGAACTACATCCAGAAGTTCACAAGCTAAAACAGAATCAATTACATCATTTACATCATGCCAGTCATATTTTGCCCAAATTTTACTACTAGCATTCATTATANNTTCTGCATCTACATCAGTCAATGTAAAACACATCCTTCCATCCATGACCGCGATTTTTACTGTCAAAAGCTCGAATAGTTAATTCGTATTTACCAGAACTAAAAGGAATTGTTTTTCCTTTTCTTTTTTTCTTCAGTAGAAACTTTAGTTCGTTAGTTCCCTGTTGCACCTGCACAAATTTTTTGAAGAGGCCATATTTTTTAGCCAAAATTCCAGTAAGAACCGTAGCACCTGGAACTGTAATAATCAATTTAGCACCGCCTTTAATCGAATTTCCTTTTTTACCTTTATAGAAATTAGTAGTGTATTTCATTTTAATTACCTGCTACAGTTCCCATCATATCATCTTGCGCACCCCCTGACCAGGAATTAAAAGGAGAATAAAGCCCATGTTTACCAGTATTGAATCCATCATAAAGATCAGTATTAGAATTTGAAATAGAAAAAGTATTCACACCCGGAGTCCAATCTCCACGAAAAGAAATTATGTGTCCATTACCCATAGTCCAACCAACACCAGAACCACCAGAAAAAGTATACAGAACCCCGCTAGTAGTTATGATTGAAGCATCCATCGTTCCAATGCTAGCTAGCAAATCATCATTACTTTTGGCGCGAATTTCACATAAAATAGATCCTGATAAAGCACCGTATAATCTTTTTAGAGATACTTGAACTTGATTGACGTTATTTCCAATCATAGTTGATGATACATTATTCGGACCGCATCCGCTTCCATGTACGTTAGTAGTCATAACTTCGAACCATTCAAGATTAACCGGATATGTGTTAGTATCATACCAGGTCACAAGTGGAGCTGTACCACCAGCTGCACCAACTAAAGCCGGATCTAAAAGGTCTAATCCCATTTTATTCCTCTACTGCATACGCGCATCTGACAGAAGCTTCTGTTGTATCAGAACACATGACAGTTAGTGTACCTACTTTAGAAGCTGTTTGACTAGAAGGTTTTGTTCCCTGAAATTTCCATCCTGCAGGAAAAGCTAAATCCCGGTCTGAACCGTCAGTGGTGATAAAGAGTGTAATGCTTTTACCAGCTGCATAATTTGAACCAGTGAAAGTAGTAGTTCCAGCGATTGATAAAGTCTGAACTGCATCAGTTGAATCAAAATCAAAATCTACACCAGGCATGGCAGCTACTGAATATTGAATATTGGAAGGCGTAGCAGGTGCAGACCATTCTGGTAAAGAACTTTCTACAGTCAGAACATCATTTTCTGAACCTATTGCTAATCTGGACCGCGCATCACTGCGAAAATCCACCATGTCACCATTTTGTGTCATGACCACATCAGCAAAACCAGAACTATCTATTGTTATCATACCACCAGACATTTTATTTTCTCCATTTTTTGGAAGCTGTATAAAGTACAGCTGCAATAATTACACCAAAAACTACTATAGGTTTTGGATAAAATAGGACCATTAATCATCCCTCGATATTACATCCACATCCAGAACTGCAGTATTATTTGAAATCAATCTTAACAGACCGCCAACACCATTAGGACAATGAAGACCACGATCCCCGAAATCCCATATCCATGAACCTTCCGCACCATAATTAGGACCGCCAATAATATTTGGATTAGTTGTTCCATCTGAATCGGTCCACTGCAGAANAGGTCTAGCTGCGCCCTGCGTACTACACATGACCTTGTAAATTCTAACAGTATAACCTGTTGCCGGACTGCAGACCGTTGTTGTTGTTGCAGTAGTAATGTCAGTATGAGTATAATTTCCATAAGCAGTATTTCTTCCCACATCATTCAAAACTTCCATATTTTCATTAGCTAATAATTTTGAAAAATCTTCTGATGTTTCTTCATCAACAATAAATCCTATTCCTTTAATTCTACAAGTTCCATTAACAGCTATTCTGACAGCAGTCATTGGATGTTTAGTAAGTTGTATACCACCATATTCGGGAACGGAAAAAATAATATCTTGAAAGCCTTCAGTAGTAATTTTTAATCTAAATTCTTGCGGTGTCATATTGACTAGAGTTCCAGAAAAGAAACACCTTCCAGAAGGTGCATAGGCTAAAAGGTCCGCAAATTGAATTGAATCAGTTCCTACAATAGTTACTATTCCATCAATAGACGACTGAGGTGAAAAATATCCTGTAGTTTCCATGTTATCCCCTACGTCTTTTTAACAAAAACCATGCAGCTAAAATTCCCCCGCCAATTATTACAACTGGAACTGCAGCTGATTTTCCAATTTCTCCAAGCTTGCAGGGAATATCATACCATGCACATTCACCCGCTTGACCTTCCTTCAGTGCATTACCTAAATCTTGGACCTGTTGTTGCAGACTTAAAGCTGCATCACCCAAATTTACNACATCATCAGATAACCTGGTNTTAACTTCAGTGATATAATCAATGTCTTCAATCCGTTGAGCTTCCCGAACTGCAGCTTCCTGGTCTAAAGAACGTGATATATCTTCAGAAGCTAGACCTAAAGCTTCCAATTGAATTTGTCGTTGAGTCACNCCGCCAATTTGATTAAGATTAGCTGCATAAGAAACATCATTNAAGAAAGTATCACATGGAAGNTTACTTCCTTTATACCATTTGGCTAAATTCTTAAATCGACTTTCGACATTAGGATCTGCGATTANTTGGTTAGCTACTCTAACACATCTATCTGGATCAAAAATAATTTCTGCGCCGTCAAAATCTGGACCATTAGGAACATCTGGTCCAGGTCCTACTAAATTCCCTGCATCCACCTGCGGTTCTATTGGAAGGTCCGCATCTGAAACTGTATCGGGATCATCTGTTGCAGATGCACCGCCTAAAATATTTTGAAAGAANGNTAAAGCACTAGCAAAATAATCAACACCTGGAACTTCTGCACCGTCAAGTGTTACTGCACCAGGACCTAAACCTGGACCGGGTGTCTCACCAGGTATTGGATCGTGTATAATGTGACCGTTAGTGTCTGCATTCGAACCAGGACCGCCAAAAATTAAAGGAATTTTAAAACCTGTTACAGACTCGAATTGTTTTTGAACATTAGTAGTTCCTGTAGCTTCCGCCCATTTTTCGGGATAAGCAGTCATTGATTGTTGGATAGCTTGTGATAATTGCGCATCTACTGAACGTTCTTTATTTAATTCATAAGTAGTATTTTGTTCATCAGTAGGGTTCGTAACTTGGAATGTCGCGCTTTCTGTTGTTTGTGTAATTATATTTGAAGGAAGGTCCGGTCCTTCTGATAATCCTGTACCTGTTTCTTCTGTCACTTCTGTAGGTGTGCCAAAAATTCCTGATAATATACCACCAAAAGGATCAAATGAACCACTAGAACCAGTTCCAGTTCCAGTTCCAGTTGTTCCAGTTCCAGTTCCAGTTCCAGTTGTTCCAGTTCCAGTTCCAGTTCCAGTTGTTCCAGTTCCAGTTCCAGTTGTAGTTGTTCCAGTTCCAGTTCCAGTTGTAGTTGTTCCAGTTCCAGTTGTAGTTGTTCCAGTTCCACCTGGACCTACGCCTGGATCTCGTCTAGCCATGTTTAATCACCAAATAAAAAAAGAAAAAAGGGTTCAAAGTTTAAGCCGAAACTATTCGAACTCTAACAAAGAACGTTATGTTATCTACAGAAGTATCATTAACAATTGAAGTTATCATTTGCATCTGAATTGTTTGACCACCTCTATACAGGAATTTCCTGTTAGAATATGGCGGTCGTGAATTATTTGACACAAGAAGGTTGCTCAATGGCGGGGTAGTTCCCATGATCCTNCCACCGTCTTTAAAGATACGAATGACNGGATCAACTGTTGCACCAGCTCCCGCAGCTGTGCTAATGTAAAGATCTTCAAATATCCAGGTCTGACCTGAAGGAACTAAAAATCTTACTACTGCAGTAACACCAGGATCATCAGTGATCGAGATATTTGCTACTGTTCCAACTGCAGCTGAAGCTACACCTGTTCCAGTACATATCAGAACTGTCGAATCTGGAGCTGAAGTCACCATTCTAATTTTTCACCTTATTCTGCATATATTGTTCCACCGTTGTTTCCATTGCCTACTGTAGAACCAGAAAATAATCCAGAAATATTTCCAAGATTAAATCCAGTTTGAACACCTTTGGCAGCTAGCACCGCTATAGGACCACGAAAGTCTTTCTGTGGCATGAGTTTTCCTTTATTGTGAACAAAATAATTAATAATATCTACTAGAGAAAGTCTTCCAACAACTGGTAATGAAATACCAAACCGCTGAATCGGACTTCCTAAGAAGTTATCTAATGTTTTTGCTACAACATCAAAACCTATTCCAGAAATCGCAGTAGGAATCACTTTCATTCCAGTTCCCTGCACTTTTGGAAGCTGTTTTTCTATTGGATCGATTAATGCGCCTAATGGACCTGCCATTATC
>JGI25136J39404_1000190_pt1 | contig 11113 bp, 27 predicted proteins | sample ETNvirome_6_1000_FD_39404 | JGI IMG/M metagenome (IMG submission 39404)
CTTTAAGGGCTTCGGAAATTTCCGATTTTATCCAGGATTTCCAATCAAATATACCCTCAGATTTGACCTTTTTTGGTAATCCTTTATGTTTTGTTGATGCAAAATCCTTTACATCTTTATTTTTCATGTCGTCTGCAACATCTCCGGCTTCACCCTTCTTTGGAATATCACCTTTTTGCATAGATCTTACCACTCCAAAGAACTTTTGTTGCTGTTTACTCTTGGCTGGCACTAATATCTACCGATATTATTTGCATTACCTTGTTCAAATGCTTGTAATATCTTTTTAATATATCCTGCAGTATCTCTTGATGCATCTTGTTGATAAGTTCCGTATCCTTGTTCCTTTTCTTTAGTTGCAGCATTATCTTGTCTAATATATTCAGCATATGATCTTAAAGCTCTTGTCATCGCTGATGTAACTCTTGCTACTTCAACTTCATTACCATTAATAGTAGTTAATAAAGCATCATAATTATTTGTTCTAACTATTTCCATACCATGGACTACCGCTTCATTTGCTATCTTAACTATTTTACCTACCATTGCATCTACTGTATCTCTCGATCCTACTCTTGCATCCATGATATCTTTATATCTTTTAAGGTTTGCAGATTTCCATGCCCTTGCATCTTTGAAATTATCCTTACCTAATTTCAAATCAGCTCTTTTAGCTTTCAATGCTTTAGTTCCACCTCTGAAGCTTTCAAAGTCCATTACATAAACTTCGTCAGCTATTTCTTTTAGTTTCTTAAGTTGTAATGTTCCACGCTTACCATGTCCTGATGCATCACCGTATCTACTAACGCCTTTTGCTCCAACTCCTTGTGATCCTTCATATTGAACTTTACCTGATAACGTCACTGCCATTACTCCTTCTGGTATATTTGAATCCCAATATCTATTTCCACCATATGGATTAGTTTTACTAGAAGTATTAACCCAGAATGCTAATCCTTTCTTGATCATAGGATCATTCATGTTAGTTGTTTTAGTTACTGTTCCAGCTGGGAGTTTATCCCACGCTATATCATGTGTATGTGCAAACTTCTTGAACCAGTTATTATACTTACTTGATTGTATTCCACCCATCTTAGCTAGCTTTCTGATGTTTGGATCTGCGAAGGCTTCTAATATAATATTTCTATATTCTTCTTTAATAATTTGTTTTAATCTTGATAATTTCATTGACTTCCCTTGGTTGTTATTTTAATATAAATATGCGTCACTCCTTAATTTCACCTCGTATGAACTTCCTTTGTTGGCATACGGCCTGGTCTAAGTCTGATAGGGTATTCTTATCTACCTCAATGACTTTAGATTTATCATGCTTAACATATTTTAGTATATGCCATGGTTTATTTTTCTTTTGTTTTGCATCTAAAAGTTTTAACCATGTTACACCAGGTAGTATAGTACCCGATTTCATACGTAGTTTGTATAATTTATTCTTCTTATCTGTAACTTGAATAACTTCACATTCGTTAGGTGTTCCAAGAAAGACTGCTATTACTATATCTCCTACTTTTAAATGTTTCATTCTATTTTTTATTAATTATTAATACCATAATGCAATTGCTAAGTTTCTTCCTTTACCTCCTTTCATCTGATGCCAACATCCGTACGGAATATATAATAAATCACCTTTCTTAAGATGTACTTTGGTAATTGGAATTCCTTCCATATCTGGAAATTCCTTATAATCAATATTTGCAGCATCAGGAATCTTTAAATGATTATTTTTAATATAACGCTTCATTTGTACATTATACTTAGATGCTATTAATAAAATTTCCTTTTCTCCATCTACCATATGATAGAAGTTATGATAACTATCTGTATGCATAGGAGATACATTATTATTATTTCCTAAAAATAATTGTACATCTAAAGCTTTATTTCTTTTTCTAGATCGCATAGAATTTATTAACTTAAGTAAATCTGGTCTTTTAGTGTCTTGCAAGAGTTGCTTTGGTAATTCTGGTGCAGCGAGATAATACTGTTCGACACCCTTTTTATTAGATTCATAATCCTCTATAAACTCCTCAAAGGTCATACCAACCAAATCAGATTTAGTCGTTGGAGAATCGGGATTATATCTTCCATCATATGATGTTTCAACATCTAATAACTTATTCCCAAAATTAGACATTAGATATTTATCTGTCCACTTAGAATATGCACCTAACCTTTTTGCACCACCTCTAATAATAAATGGTAATTTTTTGCTTATATACTCTTGATGTATTGATAAGTCTTTTAAAGATAGTTTAAGAAACCTATCTTCTTCATGCCATCCTAAAAAAACAAATATAGGATATAGAAGTTGATTTTTAATATATTTAATCATTTTATTCTTTTTATATAAATATGTGATCGCGACAGGATTCGAACCTGTGACCTATTGCTTAGAAGGCAATTGCTCTATCCAGCTGAGCTACGCGACCATTTCATTAGTAGCCCGACGGAGAATCGAACTCCGGTTACATGGATGAAAACCATGCGTCCTAACCACTAGACGACCGGGCCATAAAGTAAAGGAGATGCAATTGATCTTTATGCTATATAGATTTTCTCCCGAAGGCGCATTATTGAGATTTTGCTATTATATGGTCTCCTTTACTATTTTACTTAATTGAATAAGTTGCCCTTACTTTATCAGATATTCTTTTATCTAATTCTCTTAATCTTTGTATCTCTTTCTGATACCATTCCCATCTTTCTTTTGACATATCTATTATTTTTATTAACATTGCATTCCATCACCATCTGGATGTTCTTCACGGTCATCAAAATGTTCTTCACGGCCATCAAAGTTCTCATCTAATTGTCCATCATATCCATTTGGATCTTCTTGACTTTGAAATGTATATTTATCACCATCTTCCCAATAGCAATCCCAACAACCATCTTCGGCTTTATCAAAACCTAACATCTTCATTCTAAGTTTAGGTACAATTTCTTCACTACATAAGTAGCCATATTCTTGATGTAATGACCAATTAGCAATATTAGCTAATGTATTAATTATACTATCCTTGATTTCATCTAACTCATAACCATCTCCATATCCTGAACCTTCAATTGTAGTTCCGATTTTTCTTAATCGTTCTTCACCAGCACTACATCCACCATTGGCAGCTATATCTCCCATCGCTTGACTATATGATAGGTGTATTTCTGATAGTATATTTCTTTTCATATCTAATGCAATTGCATCATTATGTTTATACATCTCAGAAGAGAATGGTTTAGTAATTTGGATTCCGTAACGGGTGGTTGGGGTTTTTTTGGTTTTCTTAATTTTCATCTTTTATATCTAATTATTAATATTTTAATTATATATAAAGATAAGGAAAAAATCTCATATATCCTAGACTTTTCGAAGAAAAGTTTCAGAAAGTTATTAAGGGTGTATAACCAATTGATACACAAGTAGTTATATAATCTGTAACCTATTGATTATCAAGGGGTTATAATTAATCTTTGTCTGGGTGATATTCTAATGTAACTTTTTTTACAGCTTTTCCTTTGGATGTTCCATCTGCTTGTAATCCTATAGGAACTATATTGTCAGGACTTTCATACCAATACTTAATTTCATATCCACCTGACTTACGCCACTTAACAATTAGGCCTCGATTTGCTTCACCTGGTTCGGTAGATGCTTTAAGTATTACTTCTTTATCAACAGGTATTGTCATATCAACAGCCTTAAGGCCGGCTTTATCTGTAGTATCCGTATCTAACCATTTATTAGGAATAACTTCCATTCCAGCTGATTTAATTAAGTCTTTAAGTTTGATCTTTTTTTGACCTTTCCATTGACCTCCATATGTATGTTCTTTTGNTGCCATTTTATATCTCCTTAATGATTACAATCTTCACAATAACATTTAACTCTAGGTTTTGTTCTTGTTACTTCATTACCATCTGAATCTGTTAGTGTCACTCCAGCCATTGCAGCTGGTTTTATTAATATCTCATTTACTGATAAATTTTGTATATGACATTTACATGTATCACATACTTCAGTAATTGTTTGTACTCCGTTTATTTTTGTCATCTTTATCATATTATAGCGTCTGCAGAAGAAATAATAAATGCCCTTAACTCTTTAGCTTTAATAGCATTCAATGCACCTTTTAATGTTGCACTTGTAGTACTACCTGATGTATGTAATCCGGCTTGGGTTATTCCTCCTGCGATTAATAACATTGCAATTACTACATGATGTAGAACACTTGCAAATTTCTTAGCTTTATTAGAATCCTTAACTCCGGCCTTCTTTATTATAAATTCAAATGCACCTGTAATTTTATGATGATACTTATCACCTATAGCAATTAATTTATCTCCTGATAGCTTCTTTAGGAAAGGAATCTTCTTTAAGAGGTTTATTAGCTTACCTATCAGTTTAATAATCTCAGGCATTGATAATGCAACTCCTGCTAAAGTTAATCCTAATGCTTCATCTACGTTTTTAGGTTCTAGGTCTGTATGTTTAATATCCTTTTCAAGAGTATCAAAAACATCTTCTACTTCTTTACCAGGTTCATCTGTAAGTTGATCTGGATTAGGTTCTCCACCAGGTCCTACGCCCTTCATAAATACGTTACCCATATCTATGTCAGCTTCTTTAATTATATGTTTGAGTTTTATCATTTAATATAAATATGGAGGAAGATGGTTTAAGTGTGGTTTCCGGTTAGGGAAGTGTGGTTAAGAGTGAGGTTAAAAAAGAGTTGGAAAAAAGCATGTAAAAGATTAGGATATATGAGATTTTTTCCTTATCTTTATATATAATAGAAATTAGATATAAAGCAAAAGATATGAGTAGATTATTAGATGAAATCATTAAAGAACAAAAGAGGTTAAAAACATCAGGTTGGAAACCTAAATTTAGAGGTGATACAGGAATCAATGTTTGTCAGGTTATGATAGATAATGATATTGAATTACGGAATCAACATGATAGAGGACTAATTGAAACATTCAAAGAACTTAAAAATCAATAATATGAACCAACCTAATTACTTGGCCAGATTAATAGACTTAAAAGAACGTATAGAACAATGGAGATCTATCGGACCAGCTTGTTCAAAGACAGAATGGAATGATATGGAAGATGCTTGGAATGATATAGATGAACTAATGAGACTAATTAAAGCTAATGATACTTATATAGCGCCAGGCTATAGATTAAAGAAAGCAAATAAGTATTGGAATATGTATAATGTAAAGAACATAGAAACGGTTAAAATCGCAAAAGGTGAAATCCATGATATATTCCTTGATAATAAAAAGAAACGAAATGGCAAAGGTATTAGTTAACGGATATTGGGATCACGGTAAAAAGAAAGAAATTAGAAGCTATGCTATATATGGTGGATTGATACCTCCTTTTACAATGAGTATAGGAAGCGATAAGTATATAATGCCAGGTTGGTATAAACTCAATAAAGAAGAAGAACTACCTAATATAGAAGATATAGCATTCTATCCTTATAAGCCTAGTATAAGACCATTACCTGCAGAATCTATAGGTAAGGTATATAAGGTATTGTCTAGTAAGGGAGATAAGGAATATGAGGTTAATTACAATGCTTCTGGAAGTTTAGAATGTTCATGCGTAGGTTATGGATTCAGACGTAAGTGCCGACATATAGACCAAATCACCAGCACCCTATAGTAAAAATTTTATTTTGCACTTTTCGCTAGCGCTCAGAAAACCACATTGGTTGGGCCCTTATATATATGAGCGAGAACATTGATATGCTCAGCATGGTACACGCAGTGTATACTATAGAAAATGTTCTCTAATAGAAAAAGCTTTCCTATCGATGAGAAAAGGTATTACGCCCCCGTATTCCACCAGATCCCATGGTATGTAACCGAAAACCCCTATATCCCCTATATATGGGGTGTTCTACGGGGTTATTAGGGGGTAATGGATGGTATGTGCCCTTTATATGGTATTCCCCAGGTTATATGAACGGTATTCAATGGTATGTGCATATTAGGTGGAATATGAACATTATATGCATTCTNTCTGTGTATATATGTTATTGTCTCTGTATATAGTGTATACGCTATATCTCTATTCGTTAGCGTTCTATTCGGCTACATGTTCTTCTTATTGCTTCCGTACGGCCGTTACCTCCGGTTACCTAAACCATTCCTTTAGTTAAACCGTTATAACAAAAGAACAGAGCCCTCAACCAATCCTTTAGATAGATTGTATAACTCATTGATAATCAATAGGTTCGGTAAGTATGCAGAAACAACTATATACAACCAGCTAGGAACGTTATAGGGTATTACCTCAAGTAATGGTTTAGATAAACCTTATAAGGAAAGAACAGGGCCCTCAACCAATCCTTAAGGTATAGTGTATAACTCGTTGATTATCAGTGTGCAATAGACGCATACGCGCCTATCACCTCTATATAGACTAGGTTACTTATATGGCGCGCACCTAGAGCTTTGCGCGATTGTCTGTAGAATTTATGATTATCTTGTAACCCTTTCAATCTAACTATATATAAATATAAGGAAAATTTCTCATATATCCTAGTAAATTGGAAGAAATGTTTCGCTAACCCCTATACATGATCATGTCCTGGTAGAAACATTCCTATATAGAAAATTGTTTATTCGGAAGAAAGACGTATACCACTCACCAAATACATCCTATACAAGGCTATTAAGCTTAGGATGCGCTTTACACTATTCGTATATATTAACTAATTTTTTAATTGATTGGTATAGAGAACATATAACGAATGATCTATTATGATAAAAGCTCTATTAAACTATACTATAAACTAGTATTACACGATCGGTTACCTAGGTGTACTCTGATGTATTTATATATCAGACTTGTTAGAAGAGAATATATACTTACATACTAGATATCCTATTAATATCCATAATATATATGGTAACATCATTAACGCAATGCTAAATACTATGAACCCTACTACACAATATATAATAACTGCTAAACAACCCCATTCGTTCATACTAGTTATTGTTTCTTCTTTTATCTATAACACTTCCCTCTATATATCTAATGCTATCATATGTACCATCTACATGTTCTATTCTTTCTAGCTTATATATAATTATGTCTATTGCCTCTTTGATGGTATCCACATCCATTGATGTTCTTTCTATTATACTATACATGCTATCCTGATATGCTATGTCTTCCTTAGTTGGTTGCCATGTCTTTGAACTATCTATACTATTTAGTGGAACTATATCGGTAAGGTCTTCATTATTCATTGTACCTGCTAATAGCATTATACTGTATAATACTATTGCTACTAATAGTAATAAGGTTACCTTACTTATGTTTAAACATTTGTTCATTAATTTTTTCATTTCTATATTCTTTTATCCATATGAGGTTCGTTATCTATTTCATTAGGATCTCTATTATCTTCTATCCATGTATTCTCTTTACCATTATAGAATCCAACCTTCTGCTTCTTATCATTGCTTCCGTTTATCCTTTCATGATCCGGATTAATTCCTTCTTCATTGTAATCGTCCGGATAGATCGGACTATTCCAAAACTCCCATATGATCCAACTCCATACCAATATAAAGATGATGCCTATAACTATCCATATCTCGTTACTCATCATTCTCCTATTATTTTAATTGCATCTGATAGTTTAATATACCAATAGCCATCCTTATTTAATTTTGGTGCTGCCCATAACTCATCTAACACTTCTGCTCTAACTCGCTTCCGTAATAGAGTCATGTTATTGATATCAATATCCATTTGAAGATCCTTTGATTGGTCTCTCGTTACTTTACTAACCTTCTCAATCTTTTCTTTATTTGCAAGGCCTGCTTCGATTACTTGTCTTCTGATTGCTTTCATTTTACTTTTGTCCATAACTTATATTATATTTAATTATTACTCATCTTCTAATTTATCTATTACCCAAAATATTAATTTGAATACTAAATATATACTAACTAGTATGGTTGCTCCTAATATCATTTTAATATATCCCTTCAAGCGAGCCACCGGCGAGCGGAGGCCACACTTCTTTTAACCACACAACCCCTCTATCACAACCGCCACCAAACAAAACAACAATATCCCTACGATACCTCCTATCGCTCCTAATACCATCTTCTCACTGAACTCTGTTTGATCTTTTCTTTTACCTTGTCCCATTAGCTTAACTTCTTTCTTAGTTGTTCTCTTTTAGATATGAGTATTTTCATTTGTTCTTCGTCTTCTCTAATCTTCTTCTTCTTCATTCTCTTATCTATTTTATTAATAGCATCCAATTTTTCCAATCTAAGTTTATTTCTTCCATTTCTTTTGCTCATTTGTTTTTATACTTTTTATCGAATTCTTCTATATTTTTGAAGAATTTTTTACGCCTGATATTTCTATCTATGTGTTCGCTTATCTGATATGTTATATACATACCTAAAGCTAATCCTGCTCCTAATATTGTTACTGTATACATTATATCCATATTAATAATATCTTCTACGTTCTTTACTTTTGCTTAATTGATCTAATAACTGTTGGCAAATCTCTTGTGTTATCTTGCCATCATAATATAACTGGTGAATTAATCTATTCATTTTCTTTTTTATAATGTTTATCAATAAATTCTGGATATGTATAATTTTTAGAACTTCTTCCTGATTCTTCTAACTGAGCGAATTCATCTACTGATATTGATACCTGTACCCATTCTTCGTTTCTATCATGATAAGGTCTTGTGTAATAATGCTTATTAATCTTTCCGTTAATGATATCGTTCTTATGTATCCAAATATATACTTTCATTTCTTTTCTCCATTTATTGTACTGGCCGATTCTTATTGCGTCTATAAAACTAGTCATCTTATTTATAAATATAACAAATTTATTTCAATTATCCTAATTTCTTAGATGCTTTTACTCACCCAGCCGTGGGAGCTCAATTACCACGTCTTTTACAATGTGATTGCCCGCTTTAATTATTGCAAGCTTGGCTTTTGCACCATCTAATGTTTGCCCTCCAATCGGTCCATAGACACCATTTACATCTAATTCTCTAGACCAGGTCTTACTGAACCAGCCTTTCTCTTGTTCGATAAAGTATTGTACTGTACCTCTTAATTTGTTTTCTTCTCTTACTATTCTATACATATTATTCTCCTTTTGTTATATAATTGTTCCACCAAGCAATCAACCCTATAATAACTCCTACTCCTAGGAATCCATATAATAAATAAAATGGACTACCAGTTTTTTCCATAAAGTATGCTGGAACACCCATTAGTACCATCCAGGTTATAAACATCGTCCCTGCTCCTGTGTTTCGTTGAACCTTAATAGTTTTCTCTTGATTCATTAATCTCTTAAGAGCATTCTGCATATCCTTTCCATATACTGGATGTTTAGTTATGGTACCATCCATCTCTGCTACGGTTACCATATACTTACAGTATCCTGGATTGTTCTTACTTCGCTCTACTATTTTGCAATCAATAGCTCTACGCTTTGTATAATTACTTTTCTTTACCATTTTACTTAACTTAGGATTTTTATACCCAAAGGTCTTCACTTGCCTTAACTCGTTCAATGTCCTTTTTTTCATATCTTATTGTTCTAGTTGTTTATATATTATTACTGTATCTACATCACATTCAACGTCAGTACAAGTATTGATTGAAACTATACCTTCACCTTCAATTCCATAATCTTCATATGAGTCGCTATCACTCTGTACTAATTCTGTTTCACATTTTGGACATTTCATATCTATTGTTTTAGTTTACGAAACTTATATTGTATAACTCTTTTTCAAACTTATCCTTCTTTTTAAAGTCTTTTCCTTTTGCAATAGTATGTTTTGATCTTACTTCGATAAGCTTATTGATACAAGCTTGTTTTGTTTTGCAGTAAAATGATAAAGTATTAAATAATTTTACTTTTGTTTCTGCAACTTTCTTTTTGGTTTCTTTACTTATAGTAAATTTACCAGTTTCAACTCTAGTCCTTTGTGCATTTTCAACATGCACTGTTAATCTGTAATTGTTCATAATTATTTATTTGTTTTTGTTTTTATAACGTGATTGATAATATCCATTCATATATGAAATTAATCCTATTGGCCAGATGAAACATGTAAATATTCTCATTCCCCAATTCCAATTTGATTGGTCTGGTACTTTTACTCCTTTTGATCTTGCATATTCCGTTGATATATCTACTATGAAGTTAAATATAACTCCTATAAATAGATACCAGATAAAAATTTCTAACATAACGTTTTCTTTAATTTTACTAAATCCGAACATTTTTCATATTCTTCCGACTCTGTATAATATGCTATTAATGTATCAATTAGTTCGTCTCTGTCTACTTGGTTATGTAGATGAGGAAACTTTGGACTATAGTTATCTGACATTGGATTGAATAATACTGATGTATTTACGTATTGGTCAATACTACCGGTCTGCATTGATTCTCTCTCCAACATTGATTCATATGTCGCCTTACCTGTTAAGATAAGATATGTATTCTCAAATGCTGCTCTTGTCATTCGTTCATTAAATTCATTTTGATCTGTTTCAAATAAGTCCCAATTAAATTCTTCTTCCATGTTTATTTTTTAATATTTTTATCTATATGATCTTCAATTTGACTTGCTATATACAAACCTGCTGCTACTCCCATTCCAAATACTGCTACTAGTGTTATAATTTCCATATTATGCTATTTCTAAAAATTTATTATTCATTGTCTTTGCTAAGCTAATTACATTATTGGTATTAATATATTGAGCATCCTTACCATACATTGTTTTGAAACAATCCATGCTATCTTGACTCTTATATCCACCACTGATAAAGTAACTAATTACTTTGATGCCTTCCTTTCTCATTTTCTTTACTTGATGTTTAGTATGATTCAAAGCTCCTGGTCCACTATAGTTATTGAACCAAGGCATACCATCGCTGAAGTTAAGGAAGTAAGCATCTTTACCTCTTGAAGCTTCTACTATATCATTCATGATAGCACTAAAACATAATCCTTCTGGAGTAGTACCACATGATTCCACTTGCGGCATTATCTTAA
>JGI25136J39404_1000200_pt1 | contig 10593 bp, 12 predicted proteins | sample ETNvirome_6_1000_FD_39404 | JGI IMG/M metagenome (IMG submission 39404)
TATAAAATCCTAAGCCCTATACTATATATATATTTTTTATTGGTATTTATATTTTTTATTCCTATATTTGAATAGTAAAATTAACATTATCAACATCACTACTGATAATCAATCACTTAAGTAAACTTAACCAACATAAATTAAACACAATGGTCACTAAAAACGTCACGATATTTAAAAATATCAAAGAAACTGCTACTCCTTTTCATCGGGAGGTTAGAGTGGTACTGCAAAGGATAAAAGATGGGTCTTCTAAAGAAATCGTCAAAGGTATCCGCCAAGAGAAAGATAAGTCTTCACGTAACGAACTAAAGAAGACTTTACCCGCAATTTGTTTTTCAGGAATTTTTACTAAACGAAACGATAACTCTTTAACAGAGCATAGCGGATTGATATGTTTAGATTTTGATGGGTATGAGAAAAGAAAAGAGCTTCTTTCTGACAAGGAAAGATTAAGTAGGAGTAAGTTTGTTTATTCAGTGTTCATATCTCCGTCAGGTAATGGTCTTAAAGCATTAGTTAAGATACCGCAAGATGTAGACAACCACGTTAACTACTTTAATTCTTTAGAGAATCACTTCGATTCGCCATACTTTGATAAGACTTGTAAGAATGTAAGCAGAGTTTGTTACGAATCATTTGACCCTTTATTATATTTTAATGAGAACTCATCTGTATGGGACATCATAGAGGATGTAGAATACAAAGAGGTGTCAGTGGTAAAGGACGCTCCTACTATTCCTATTACAGACGAGAATAAGATAGTAGAAATATTAGTAAAGTGGTGGGAGAAAAAATACCCAATGGCTGAGGGTCAAAGAAATCAGAACGCATTCATACTTGCTATGGCTTTTAATGACTACGGAGTTAATAAAAGTTTAGCATCATACATTCTTAATAGCTACGCTAATGAAAGCTTCTCTTTAAGCGAAATATCACGAACAATAGACTCAGCATATGCACACGCTCAGAACTTCGGGACTAAATACTACGAGGATGACGAGCAAGTTAATAACATCAAGTCTAAACTTAGGAGAGGTGTAACAAAAAAAGAGATTCGTTGTCAATTGGAGGAGTCAAATATAGACAGCGATGTAATAGAAGCGGTGTTGACACGTGTATCTGAAGAGGGGTCTCTTAAACAATTTTGGACTAAGAATGATAGGGGTACGATTAAGATAATACACATCTTATTCAAGCACTTTTTAGAAGATAACGGATTCTATAAGTATTGTCCCGAAGGGAGTAAGAATTATGTTTTTGTAAAGGTTACTAATAATCTTATAGACCATACTTCAGAGAAGGAAATCAAGGACTTTATATTAGGGCATTTAATTGAGTTGGATGACTCAAGTATATACAATTACTTCGCAGACAACACGAGGTTGTTTAGAGAGGATTTTCTTACACTTCTTTCTACTATTGATATATACTTCATCGCTGACACTAAAGATAGTGCCTACCTTTACTATACTAATTGTGCAGTACACATAACTAAGGACGCTATAAATACTATAGACTATTTAGATTTAGGTGGCTACGTTTGGAAAGACCACGTAATAGATAGAACCTTTAATGTGTGTGAGGTAGTAGACTGTGATTACAAAACATTTATAAGCAATGTATGTGGCGGCGACAAGGCTCGTGTTAATTCAATGGAGAGTACTATAGGATTTATGCTACACGCACACAAGAACTTATCATACTGCCCTGCAATTATACTTAATGATGAGGTTATATCAGATAATCCTGAGGGCGGAACAGGTAAAGGATTGTTTATGAATGCTTTATCTCAAATGAAAAAGGTTGTGACTATTGATGGGAAGTCATTTGCTTTTGAGCGTTCGTTTGCTTACCAACTTGTATCAGCAGACACACAGATACTTGTGTTTGACGATGTGAAAAAACATTTCGACTTCGAAAGATTATTCAGCGTAGTAACTGAGGGGTTAACTTTAGAGAAGAAAAACAAGGACGCTATAAAGATACCATTTAGTAAGTCTCCTAAGATTGCTATTACCACTAACTATGCAATCAAAGGAGCAGGTAACTCATTCGCACGACGTAAATGGGAACTAGAACTTCATCAGCACTACAATAAAAACTTTACTCCCTTAGATGAGTTTGGGAAGTTGATATTTGGAGATTGGAGCGATAGAGATTGGTGTAGTTTTGATAACTATATGATAGGTTGCTTACAGAATTATTTAGGCAATGGATTACAGAAAAGTCAGTTTGTTAATCTAAAAATCAGACAGCTATCAGCCGAGACAAGCCACGACTTTATTGAGTGGTGTGGATTAATAGAAGGGGTTGAGAATAACTCCTCATTAATAACAGGCATTAAGCTTAACGCTCAGCAACTATACTTTGAGTTTATAGAGGAATATCCTGACTACGCACCTAAGGCTAAGATGACAATATCAAGAACTAGATTCTATAAATGGCTAACTTCTTACGCATTATACAAAGAGGGAACTCAACCTGAGGTAGGGAGAGATATTCAAGGTAAGTATATGATAATTAAGAGCAGACCATCAACACAAATTAAACTACAACAGTAATGGGTAAGTTAAAAAAACAAAACACGTTAGACCTCATCTTAGAACAATACGGTGATGATGAGGAATTTTTAAAGCTAGATGATTTCGATGATGCTATTATTGGAGTTAGCTATAAGTCAAGAAAATTAGTTTACTCAATAAAAAAATGTATGAAAATCCTTACAACTAGAGAAGGGATGGAATACGTAGACGCAATAGAGTGGCTGAGTTTTAATGTTTTAGGCTCACACGTTGGGGATAAGACACCAATATTTGTAGAGGACGAATGGTAGGCGTATTAGAGTGGAGGGACTATCAGTCGGATATAATTGATAGAGCCACAAACATAATTAATAGAAAGAGATTCGTGTACTTAGCGATGGAGGTTAGAACCGGGAAGACATTAACAAGTTTAGGTATATGCAATAAGTTAGGGGTAGAGAATGTTCTATTCCTAACAAAAAAGAAAGCTATACAATCAATCAGCGATGATTACGATAAGTTGTGTCCCGCACCTTTTTCTTTGTTTATAATAAACTACGAGTCTATGCATAAATCTCCCAACTTAAAATGGGACTTAATAATATGTGATGAGTCGCATAGTTTAGGGGCATTCCCTAAGCCAAACAAGAGAGCAAAGGCTGTAAGAGATTTAATACTTAAGACCAATGCAAAGGTTATACTCCTGTCAGGGACACCAACTCCTGAATCATATAGTCAGATGTATCATCAAGTGTATGGGATAAAAGGTAATCCTTTCCAATCGTTTAAAAACTTCTATAGATTCTGCGATAGATATGTAGACGTAAAGGAGCGAAGGATAAACGGGTTAATGATAAAAGATTACTCTAGAGGTAGAGATGTTATCATAGAGGAGCTTAAACCTTACACCATAGCCCTTACTCAGAGAGAGGCAGGGTTTGTAACCGAAACTAAGGAAGAGGTCTTAGAGGTCACGCTAAACGATAGTACTTACGCATTAGCTAATAAGCTTAAGAAAGATTTAGTAGTGCAGGGGACTGATGAGGTGGTACTAGCAGACACTCCTGTTAAACTAATGATGAAGCTACATCAGATTTACTCAGGTAGCGTAAAGTTTGAGAGTGGCAACTCTAAGGTATTAGATTATACTAAGGCAGAGTTTATTAAGGAACACTTTAAAGATAAGAAGATAGGAATCTTTTATAAGTTTAAGGAAGAGCTTAATGCTTTAAAGGAGGTTTTTGGAGACCAACTAGTTACTGAGCTTAGTCCGTTTGAACGGACTGATAAGAACATAGCTCTTCAGATAGTAAGTGGTAGAGAGGGAATCTCTTTACGACACGCAGACTGCTTAGTATATTATAACATTGACTTTAGTGCTACGAGTTATTGGCAATCTAGAGACAGGATGACGACAAAGGATAGGCTTAAGAATAATGTCTATTGGATATTCTCTAAAGGAGGTATTGAGTCTGAGATATATAAAGCTGTAACAAAAAAGAAAGATTACACCCTTAGACATTTTAAAAAAGATTTACTATGAAAAAGAAAAACGAACTCAGATACACGACAGTATCAATTAGCAATTCTACTGATGCATATTCTTCTTTTTTAAGGAAGGTAAAGAAAAGCACTAGACCCTTTAGCCTTAATGATGTTTATATAACTTTAGGTAAAGGAAATTTATCTAAAAGAAATGTAAGAAAGTTAGTATGTAAAGCTGTTAAGAAAGGTGACATTAAATTAGTGTCAATAGATTTGTACGCTAGAAAAGATTTAGATTTAGTATCTTTATAAGATGACAGAGCAACAGATACAATCTAAAAGAATCAAGGAGTTGGAGTCTCAAGGTTATTATGTTCTTAAATTAATTAAGACTAATAAGAATGGGATTCCCGACTTGGTTGCTTTTAAACCTAACGCTGAGGTCTTATTTAGTGAGGTTAAGAGACCGACGGGAAAGTTATCTAAGTTGCAGGAGTATAGGCTAAAAGAGTTAGAGGGTTATGGATTTAAAACGGAAGTATACAGAGGCGAGTAGGACTTTAAAGTTTGATATATACTTTATAGAGGAGCTTAGTATTTACCCTGAGATGATACAAGGGGGAGTGCTAACTCAGCTTATAGAGTATGAGGAATATTTAACGTGTGTAAGCGGGTTAAATCAAACTGTAGGCGGCGTTGTAAAAGGAGAGCCTCCATTTTTCTTTGAAATAGAATACTTAAAACAAGAAGGGGAGAAGGCTATATACTTAGACATAATACCTTTAGAGTTAGATGATTATTTAGATTTAATTACAAAAAAACAAACACTTACATCAAATGGAAATGCTACAAGAGAAGGAACAGACGTTAAGGTTGATAGTTAATAGGGTGTTTAACCTTGAATTATCAAGACCAACAAGACTAAGAAGCTACGTGTATGCACGTATGGTTTATTGCGATGTACTTAAAGAGTTAGGGTTTGGTCCTACTAAGATTGGGAGACTACTAAACGTAAACCACGCAACGGTATATCACTATTGGAAGTCACTTCAAAATGTGATGCAGTATGACTCAGATTTAAAGGATAAGTACCACAGAGCACGAGAAGAATTTTATGAAGGATACGACCCTACACATGGGAAGAATCAGATTTACGATTTAAAAAAACGAATATTTTTATTAGAAACTCAAAAAAAAGAGCTATCTTTATTAAACAAGAGCTTAGAGTTTGAGATTCAAGCCCTTACAAAGGAGGGAGAAAAGTTTGCTAACCTTACGAAAATTGTTAAAGAAAGGACTAAGCCAAACACCGGGAAAGATATAGAGATAAAGTTAAAAAGGTTTTATAATGGAGTATACGTATAATGATATAGACAAAGTAGTGGACTTCTCCTCTTGGACGGAGAAGCAAATAATAGATGAGCTACTTAGGATAGACTGTAAAATGTATACCAACTTAGGCAGGGACTCTACTAGTAAAGAGAAGTTAGATGTCCGGTCAAAGTCTAAAAAGATTTATAAGTTAATTAAAAATATAGACCCTCAGATGGGGAAAACATTCCTAACCGCAATGGACGCTTAATTGAATGCCTATTAAATCTAACCTTCATTATACTAGAATAATGCACATCAATTCACTGATGGAGGGGATTCATGACTCTACTAATGAGATATATGAAAGCCTTATAGATAGAGAGCATAAGAAAGCAAAGGCTAACATAAAGGGGCTAATTAAAAATCTTCAAGGTGTGCTTGAATCTCTACAAGATGAAATATAGGAAAGACTTTAGACCCCGACTTAACGGGAACAAGAAGGCAGCATACGATAATCTTAACAAGAAGGAGCGAAGGATACTCATAATAGGGGATATCCACGCTCCTTTTGTTGTTGATGGATACCTAGACTTCTGTAAAGAAACTTATGCTAAATACAATTGTAATCAGGTGATATACATTGGAGACATAGTAGACAATCACTATAGTTCTTTTCATAGTACAGACCCCGACGGGTTAGGAGGAGGAGATGAGCTTGATTACGCAATCGAAGAGGTTTCTAAATGGAATAAAGCTTTCCCCATAGCTGATGTTATAATAGGTAATCACGATAGGATTATAATGCGAAAAGCATTTGACTCACAAATACCTAGTAGATGGATACGCTCCTACAACGAAATACTTAAGACAAATTGGAATTGGACTGAGAGAATAGTTTACGATGACGTTCAGTACGTTCACGGAGAGGGTGGTACGGCTAGAACTAAAGCCAAGAATGATATGATGTCTACGGTTCAGGGACATATTCACACACAAGCGTACTGCGAATGGATGGTAGGAAGAAACTTTAGAGTGTTCGGAATGCAAGTAGGCTGCGGTGTTGATGGTCGTAGCTACGCAACAGCATATGCTAAGAATTTCAAGAAGCAAGCAATAGGGTGTGGTGTAATCTTCGGGGGACACACTGCCATTAACTGTTTAATGGAGCTATGAGATTTGAAAATCAAGGCGATTTAACAAGGGAGAAGCGGGCAATAGAAAAGTTTATTGGTTTGTTCGGCGGCACGTATAAGAAGCTTGGTTCAAATGACGTGGATTACAGAGTGTTTAACAGCAGTAAAGAGCTTATAGCATACGTAGAAGTAAAAGGAAGATTAAGACCTATAAAAGAAGCTTATCCTCTACCTGTTGCAGCCCGCAAAGTTGTAAAGCTTTGTGATAAAAGACTTAATCCTGTAATGATATGGGCTTGTGAGGACGGCATCATATATGCAAAGGTATCAGAGATACAGGGAGAGGTTAAATGGGGTGGTAGAAAGCCTAGGGCTCAATCAGTAAATGATGAGGAGCTAATGATTTATTACGAACAACAAAAAGGATTTAAGTATGTCAAATTCTGAGCCTAACTTAGGAGAATTTATATTCGTTATAGTTATTAATGCAATAATTTTATACGGATTATTTTTTATACTCTAAAAAAATATATATATTTATAGTCATTAAACTGATTTCGGTCTCAGTTCAGTTTATTAGAGAGTCCGTTTAAACGGACTCTCTTTTTTTATCTACCACTATCTCTACCACTAGTTCTACTACTAGACCTTCCTGACTTTCCTCCCCTACCCCTAATCCTAGAGGCATTTCTATTAACGGGCTTCTCATAATTGTACTGAGCATCTTTTTCAGCCNGCTCAGCTCTCCTTTCAGCAGCCTTAACATCTTTAATAGCTTGACGCTCTAAGTATCCTTCTGATTCAGGACCGAAGGTCTTGTTCCACAACTTTTTATTGTAACGCTTCATCTCAGTCTCGTTATCATACTGACCTAGCTTATCTTCTTTGATTTGTTTAGCTGACTTTCCTTTAGGTCTGTAAGAGGAACTAATACCAAGTATATCGTACATTACCTCTTCATTCATCTCACCTTGGAACGCATTCGCAAGTCCAATGAACGGGTCAAACTGCACACCAACTGCAAGCTCTAACAACCCACGTGTAGTATTTCCAACCACCTTTGAATAGTCGCCTTTCTCAACACCCTTAGACATTCGCTTTATCTTTTGATAGACTCCTCCAATAGGGTTAACGATATCACTAACAGGTTTATTCCCCGCACCTTTAGCCTTGTTGGCTATCTCCTCCACTACAGTACCGAACATTGGTATCTTGTATATTTGGTTCATACCAACCATAGATTCAGCCATAGTCTGAAGCACTTCCTCTCTATCCTCTTCGTCTCCTTTAAGCATCTTAGCGGAGTTCGCAGCAACAGCAAATAACACGTTGGCTACACCTAGATTTAAGAATAAAGACCTCACATCTTTTGAGCTCGGTGATTTCTTTGTTTTAACAGCCCTTCTTATGTTAGTCCAAGACTGCATAATTTTATTCATTTGTAAGAATAAAGTACTACCAAACATTGTAAACGCTCTAGTGTATGGGCTCTTAGCCATCTGTAGTGGTATCTTCTCAGTACCTCTACGTGTTTGTTGAGTAGCGTTGTAATCCTCAAACTTTTCCATAGCTTCAACCTCACTCATACCATTAGCTATATCACGATTGTAGTTAATCATATAACCCATCACGCCCATAACATCACCTATAACTGTAGGTGATGCAGCCGCAGTCTTAAGTGCTTGTCTAATCTTACCAATAGGTTGCTTGCCCGCTTCCTTGTAAAGTAATCCCCCCGATTCAAGAGAATGCACATCACCCTTCAACCCTTGAAGTAGACGTTCTTGAAACATTGGAGACATCTCCCAAGCTCTCTTTACGTTAGACCTAAAGTTTACCATTAAGTTGGCTGCGTCTACCATAAACATTACAGCATCAAGCCCCGGTATTTTCTTTTGTCCTTTTGGTCTGTACGAATAATCTTCGTATGCATTAATAAAGGAGGTAGCCTGCTTTGGTATCTGCATTATTCTTAAAGCTAAAGCAAAGCTAGTATATTTTACTTGGAGTTTATCTAATATGCTAGGTTCTAAAGCACTCTGATAAGAGTCCGGATTTACATCCATATTTATAGCGTTCTTTACAGCTTTAGTTAGACCTGCCTCCTCAAGTAAAACTTTTACTGCAGGAAAGTTCATTATCGCAGCTATAGTTTTAACTGTAGGGGCGTAGGCTTTAAACCTTTCCATTGAGTCAATGTGATTATCCAAAACATCTGTGAAGCTCGCTGCTAAATCAATCTCAGTATCAACATCATCTCTATCCTTAAGAGCGTCAGCAAACTGAGCGTCCTGTATAGCTCTAAAGTCTCCGTCCTCCAACATCTTAGAGCTTGTTTTTGGATTATGCTTCTTAGTAGGGAAGTAGTTGTCAATGTAATCTAAGTCGGCATCGTTCACAGCTCTATAGACCTGATTAGTTTCATTGTAGTACTCAGTACTTAAATACTCAACAGTCTTTTCTACAAACTCAACAACTTCCTTACCTAAAATACCTTCAATCTCTTTTAGTTTTGCGTCAGTAAACCCTTGCTTTGCAAGTATATCACGCTGAACCTTATTCTTACTAAGAGCTAAGATTCTCATAAGTTCGTTAGCAGAGAAATCCATACTACCAATGCCTTTACCTTTCTCTTTCACCTCTGTGATTGTGTGAACACCTGTGTAAAGTTTCTTCTTTATGTCAGCATAGCTATTAATACCTGTTATGGTCTTTGCTATAGCGTCAAGCTTTTTACGCTGAACCTGTAACCCTTTAGTGTAATTACTCACAGCTCTATTAAGTGGCTTGTAGATATTATCAGTAAAGAAAGTTCCTGATTTATCTAAACCATTTGTAAGAGTTTCAAGGTTAGTCATAGAATTTTTAAAGGAAAAAATAGATTTTGTAAAAGACCTTAAATCAAAAGCCCCTACGTAGTCAGCTACAGCTTTACCTAATCCTTTACCCCAAATCTTAGAGTCTATATCTCTCTGCTCTTTCTTTCTTTGAGTAGGTCCTTTCAGAGTCCCGTCTTCGTTATAAAGCTCAGGATTACCATCCTTTATATCTTTATCAGCCTGCTGCTTCTTCTCTTTAATCTCAGCTCTAAAAGCTTCCTTCCTTAACTGAAGAGCAGAGCGACCACCTTTCTTTCCTGACTTTATATCGTTGAGCAAAGACTCTAACTGTTCAAGAGTCATGTCGTTTATATCTTTAACAGAGTCTAAGCTTTCGTATGCGTACACCTGTTCTTTCTGAGTAGGTGTTAGGCTGTCAAAATCCTGCTCTAGCAAAGCGTCAATATCAGGGAACAATTGTTTCTTAATCTCAGAGGATGTCTTCTTATCTTTAGCCATGGCTAAGACTTTCTTCATAGCCTTAAAGAACGCTGCGGTCTCAGGGTCAAATGATTTAGACTTGCTAACTGCATCATTTACCTTACCTACAATATCTTGAATTATAGATTTCTTTAATCTACCCTCAGATTTATTGTATACGTTCTCCATATAATCAACAAACCTATCCACTTGAGCTTCACTTGTAACGTCAGTGGCAGCAAATCTTTTTAGTATACGTTGAGCTTGACTATTAGTAAGGTTACCCTTCTTAACTAGCTTGCCTACCTCGGCGGCTAAATTCTTTTCAGCCTCAAGGATAAACTTCTTCATATCCTTACCGCCTCTTATAGCGTCACGAATACCCTGTATAATACCATCAGCTTCAGATAACGTAACTTGGTCCGCCTTCTTGATGCCTAATATTCTCTTAACAGACGGTGCGGTTTTTTCTTTTGCTCCAAGCTTTTTTCTTAAATCTCTTACAGCAGTTTCTTTTTGGATGTCAGTAGCTGCCTTGTAAGCAGGCGTTGTTTTAAGAACGGCTACAGCACTATCAATCTTAGCTTGAAAACTCTTACCTCTCTTTCCTGTCTTCTCGTACTTACTTACTAGGTTAGTTATAATATCAAACATTTGCATACCACCTTTCACGGTAGTCTCAATCTTCGAACCTTTGATTTTTTTATTAGCCTCCTTAACAGTAGCTAGTGCCTCTGTTATAGCTTTAGCGTCAAGCCCTCTTTGCTTTAATGCAAATTCTATTTGTTTGTCACTCATGCCTAAAGCCAAAGCTTCTTTAATGGCAGCCTTAATATC
>JGI25136J39404_1000202_pt1 | contig 10576 bp, 11 predicted proteins | sample ETNvirome_6_1000_FD_39404 | JGI IMG/M metagenome (IMG submission 39404)
ACCACCCCGTCGGTATTGGTCCGGTAGATTTTGACCACATAGGTGGCCGGGTTACTCGTCGTCCCGGAAAACCGACAGTTCGTTAGTTGGCTAAACCAGATGTCTATCTGGGCCTTGGTCTTGTTGTTCGCCGAGTCGTCCGGGTCGACCGTGGCGGTGACCGCAAATGGCCCCGCAGGAGCCGATACATGGCGAGACCCCCCATCGTCGACGTACTCAAAGACCACATAATAGCTGTACTTCCCCGCCGCCAAACTCCCCGTGCCGGTTATGTCCACCGCATTGCTTACATGAGGCGACAGAAGAAACTCGGTCTCACAGAGCTTGTTCCCGTCATACGCCCACAGTAGCCCGCCGCCAATATAGAGAATCCCGTGAGCCTCCTGGTTGCGGAGNGGGCGCGNCGGGGACGTGTCCCAGGCAAGNAGCGCCGGGCGATAGTGCTGAAGGAGAGGATAGGTCGCAATNGTGTAGGCGCTCCCAATACCAACCATCGAGCTCCCGCACCAAAATTCCGTGGAGCCGGCGGTCGCCCACCGCCCTGGGGTGACCCGACTGACGCCGCACTGAAGATTGCGCTTCCAGGCATTCAACTCCGCCGCCGGGCTATGTGCCCTGGACTCCAGACTGGTGTTAATCGCAGCTCGTCCCTTGACCCCGTGTGCGTGAATCTTCCCGTCTTGGTCAGCCAGAAAGGTCATGCTGTTAAGGGGGTCGGTGAGTTGCGAGCCAGAGACCCACCAATAACACCGGCCCTTCGCACTGCCATGTGGGAAGAACCCGTCGCTATGGACGGACATATTCGCCCAAAGGCTCTTCTCCTGGTCCCGCACACCATCCGACCGCCTAAATCGGCCCGTAACCACCATGCTCGTCTGGGGACGGTAGCTTAAAGCCATTGCGTCGTTAATCGTGCCTGTGACTGCCACCCCGCCAGTGACATCCTGGACCTCTGACATCGCGTAAATATACGTTCCGTCATAACCAATGCCTGCCCGTGTGAGGCACAAGTCGGGGCTGGGGCCGGCTGCGGACGTGTAGAGCGCCGTATCCCAGATTAGCGTAAACGGGTCAGAGGATGCGATAGTCTCACCCAAAAGCCANGCGTGGGTATGGAGTAGGAGCGTTGTCGATGTGACCGTAGAGCCAGTGAACACCTGGCTTTCGCAGGTTACGCGTGGAACCCCATTCGCGTCGTCATCGTGAATGACCTTAACAAATGGCTGCCACGTCGGATTATTGTAGCCCGAGGCCGGGAAACTGGCCGGGGATGCCACCATATCCTCGCCGCTGGCCGAACCATCGAGCACCCCATCCTGCTCGTTACTTAAAACCCCCGAGGTGTTGATACTGTAGAAAGCGAGGCGGTAATAATCGTTGCCGCCAGCGGAGGTGGTGTACCCCACAATAACCCCAACGTCGTCGTCGTCGGCATGGCTGTTATCCGTCAGCATCCAATCTGCATCCCATGACGGATAGCGGCGGCTTGTGCCCGATGTGTCTAACTTCCCCTTGGACACAAACGGCAAGTCACTCCCAAGGTCATCCGACTTTGAGACCATATAGTAAATGTCCCGCTCCTTCTGAAACAGCGCGATAACCCAATCCGAGCCGGTTGGTGCCAGGAGCCGGATTCTCGGAGCGAAGTATAGTGCATCGGCCCCAGCATCCTTCCAGATGGTCATGGGCGAGGCCGTGATTGCTCCAGCGAATGCGGGGTCGACGGTTAGCTGCCCGCCAACGACCGCAGTAACTTTACGCTTGTATGCGCCTATCTGGACATAGTTGCCGACAACGACATCCGTAGTAAACCAAGTGCTTGTGGTGTCTACCTTTGTCAGTGTGGCCCCGTCGACGGTGACGTTTACGGAGAAGTTAAACCGGGTATCCATGAACGGGTTACTTGGAAACGCCCTCGGCTCCACAATAGTCGCCCCGGTGTGGCGGTCCCGAATCATGTACTTGTAGCGAGCAAACCCCCCGGTGTCGGTGTCGGTCCCCAGGCCCTCCGAAGTAAACGGTTGCTCCGCCCAAGCAATATACTCGTAGTTCCCACTGACTGCATAAGAGGCATTGGTGCTCGTCGACTGCATGTCACTGTTGAGCAGCGCGCACTCATTCCGCACGTCCAGGAGACTTCCCCGGTCAACCCAATGCCCATCCGTTGTGCGAGAATAAGCATTCTCCCCATCGAGCAGGAGCACGTCATCCTTCAAGTGCGTAAGGGCCTTCGCCCCCGCAATAGTCCCGCCCCCGCTAGTCGCGGAAATGGTCGTCGCGTACTGCTGGAACCCCTCCCGCCTATCAAGCCTCCCGGCCCGGTCCATACGAAAGTTCACGCAATCGGTGAGCTCGCCGGTAGCCTGGGCCTTCGGAGACTGCTTCGTATTTATCCCCTTGATGAACGGGAACCCGACTTGTTTCTTCTCTAGCGCCATTAAAACACCCACAAGTCTGCGGTGACAGCCGCCGTACTGGAGATTGCCAAAACGTCGGCATTGGCGCTGGGGCCAGCATGAATATCGGAGGCCGCCGATTGCCCCACAACAATCACCCCCTTCGACCTACGCCCCAGCCGGTGAGGGACGGGAGTTTCAGCCCCGGCCTTCAGGGTGACCCCTTTAAGAAGCTGCCCGTTAAGTATTGGATTGTCTGCCAACTGCCCAAAAACGTCACTAACGGACTGAGAGAGAGCTTCCGTCTCCGGGTCACCGTACCGACTGCGGCGATATGTGAAGTCGGCGCTCCCCATGGTTACCCGCCCCCGCGCTTGTCGAATTGCTGGTTCTCCCAGAACTCCAATTCACACGGGTCAAGGGCTTGGCCCATCTGGGGAATGCAAGTGATGTCAGTGCTGACCTCTGGATAGACCTTCGCTGGTTTGGAGGCGCAACCATGGATAATACTTACCGAGAGGGCGGTAATAACCCCCACGGCAACCGCCATAAATCCGTAGTACAGTTTGTCCATATTACTCATCAAAACCCCTTCTACTAAGACGATGGTCCGATGTAGGCCCCGGAGAACTCATTCCAGTGCGCGCCCGCATAATAAACGATGTCATTTTCAGCTTCCAGATGCACTAAGTCATCTTCGCTCAAAACAAGGATAGTGGTGTAACACTCGCCGTTTGCTTCTGTCCCAGAGATAAACTGAAACGAGTCATTAATTTTAATGCCCATCCCATAGCCGGTTGCGGTTGGGGAGGCGCTCCAACTATTCCAACTAAACTGATAAACCCCGTCCTTGGGGGCGGTGAATTTGTAAGTGGAGTTGTTGTAATTGGCCCCGATGTCGAAAACTTCCGTCGCCGCTGGAAAGACCCCCCCCCCACTGAGCGTTTTATTCGCATCTGTCGAGCCGTCAAAGGCTTTGAACGCACAAGCCAGTGGTGCCGCAACTGGTGTTGTGAACTCAACCCCAGATGCGTCGGTTTTCACGCTGAGAACTTTGTCCCCGTGCCCGCTGTAACTCGCGGGGGTGTCCGTCAATCCGGTAAGCGCGGTCGCCCCACCACCACCCGCCGCTCCATGTGTAATAATCGCCATGATGTTACCTCGTAGGTTTGGGGGTGATTCGTGAAGTCAGGGTGCTCGAACTGGTCCCACCCGGAATCCATCGAAAGATGGCCTTCGAGATTGGGAAGTCATACGCGATAACCGTGGGCGTATCCGCCGCCACTGCGTCGCTATTGACCACCTTCGCGGTCCCATCGTCATGGAGGATACAGAGGTTCGCGGTCCCGGCCTGCGCCGAGGCATTCACATACCAGGCAACGCCGCCATTATTGGAGTTGTCCCATGCGTGGTCGATCGGTGTCGTCGCCCCTTGGGTGGTTTCTTTCTCAAAAGTTCTCATGTCAATTCCTATCTTAGGCCGTTACCCGTCCCCGGTGCCCGGCGTCTGAATCACAAAAGGTTGCGGCCCAGGTCAACCCCAGCATCGGCAATCCGATAAGGGCTCCCTGGTACGCGAACGCTACCAACGTCCTCGATTCTCTGTCTTGCCATTTCCCGCAACGCAATGAGGGTCTTGGCATCGGACTCCTCCTTGATGAGGCACTTGACCGCCGCGTCGAGGATGATGAACTCCTCATACCCCCGTTGGATTTGTGGGTCCACCGTCCCGAGTACCTGAGTGGTGACCAGGGGGCTGGCAGGTGAAAAATATGCCGGCTCGGGGATGTACCAGAGAGTTGCAGTCCCCGCCGTCGCCGCCTCCGTTAGAAATACAATCTTGGTGCCCTGGATTCGATAGAACATGTCACTGGTAAGCACGTTCCGCTCATTGAACATGTAAGCCTTGAGCGTATGGGTCCTCCCACCGAGCGCCAAGTCGACCCCCAAGCACTTATAGAAGTCCGAAGGAAGGGTGCCAAAAGGCACAATCTTCTCTGGGGTGGTGTCATTGGCGGTATCAGTAAAGGCAACCGTGACGGTGAGTGCCGTGTCGTTGACAATGGTGTCGACAATGCGAGTCTCGTCAGAGACCAGGATACTAACACCGACCGCTAACTCCGTGAGGAATTTTGTGCCCACCCCGACCACAGCGGTACTCGCCGTTGGGTTTATGGACCCCGTTAAGACCACGTTAGAATCGGTCCCCGGCAAGGTGTACGGGTCGGACGCCTTTACATAATAATCCTCATAGGTAGTCGCCAGAAGGTTGTGCAACTCCGCAACCGCCTGATTGACGTAATCCGTGAGCTCAAAATCATCAACAAACGTCGACCCCACCATATCGGCCCGTTGCCGAATGCCCGTAATCAAGTCGCCTAGCGTCCTCGTATTTGCCACAATAGCTCCCTATCTAAAGGCCACTGTTCTTCAACCAAATCATGCAGTGTACCCGTATGCCTTCCATCTTGTATTCGGATGGGTCTGCGTCCCCACCACGATTCCGAAGATACCGCAGCGAAATTGTCCGGTCCCCGTTTACATCCTCCGCTGTCAGCTCTATGAGATTGGCATGTAGAACGTATTCGAGAGACTCCCAAGCGGCGGCCTCCACATGCGTGAACTCGACGCCCAAAAGCTCGTTATACCTGTCCTCTAGCGTAATGGTCTGCAATGCGTCCACCATTGCCCCAACGCCAAAACCCGCAGCCGAGACGGTGACATCCCCCACGCCCCCGGCCCCATCCCCAAAGAGCCAGTTACCGGTCAGGCAGGTTATGCCTGGCGTCAGTGAGCCCTTCAGGGGCAGAGACATTCTATTGGCCATAGTGTACCCCGCGCAATATTAGGCGCTGCTGTTCTTTAACCAAATCATGCACAGCACCTTGCGGCCATCTAGCCTAGCTTGGGTTTGCACAAAACCGTCGCTATTCATAAGATACCGCAACGTAACTGTTCGGTCCCCGCTTACGTCCTCCTCCTTCAACTCCACCGCCACAGCTTCATCTTCATCAAAGTCAGCGTCAGCAATGGACGTAATCTGGACTGCCAAAAGCTCGTTATACTTGTCGTCAAGCGTCAAGATCTGCGTTGCGCGATATTGTGCCGGGTCAGAGTCAGAAGCGCTCACAGTCCCGACACTGAACCCCCTGGCCGAAACGGTCACGGCACCCGAGCCCCCGAAGAGCCAGTTGCCGGTGAGGCAAGTCACCCCCCGAGTCAACGACCCCTTCAGGGGAGAGAATATCCGATTAGCCATATATCACCTCAAAATCAGGTTCCAGGGGATTAGCCAACGCCGCTGTTTTTCAACCAAAGCACACAATACACCTTCTTCCCCTCAATCGTACCCAGCGCCGTCAGATTTCCTGCATTGACCTCAATATACCGGACCTGAACTGTCTTGGCCCCCGCAACGTCCTCTGCGGTCAATTCAATAAACCCAGTTGTGTACGCGCTAAGAGTCCCAGAATCATGGAACGTAAATTGCGCTCCGAGAAATTCATCATACTTGTCCTCCAGCGTGATCGTCTGCGCCGAGCCCGCCCCCGGAGCACTTATCGTGCCGACATCAAAACCCAGAGCGGAGACAGTCACCGCGCCAGTAGAGCCGATTTCCCAACTCCCGGTCAGGCAGGTTATCCCCTGCGTCAATGAGCCCTCAACGGGCTTAAACATCCGATTGGCCATATATCACCTCAAAATCAGAGCGTGTTAAACGCTGCTGTTTTTCAACCAAATCATACAGTAAACCTTTTTGCCGTCGAGGTTCGCCTCCGTTTGCGTTGCGCCGTTGTAGAGTTGCATATACCGGAGCGTCATTGTACCTGCCCCGTTTACGTCCTCTGCGGTCAATTCAAAAGTGCAACCTTCCGCCGCAAGAAAATCCGCGTCTCCGACAAACGTGGCTTCGACCGACAGCAACGCGCTGTACTTATCATCCAGCGTGATGATTTGCGCCCCATTGCCGCTTTCATCGTACTCACCCACGCTGAAACCCAGAGCGGAAACGGTCGCCGCGCCAGAAGCGCCAAAGGTCCAATTCCCCGTCAAGCAGGTCACCCCTTGCGTCAATGAGCCCTGAATGGGCTTAAACAAGCGATTAGCCATATATCACCTCATAATGAGGGGGGTGTTACCCCCCCTGCGAATAGGTTAGAGCGCGATGCGACAGTTCCAGCCCGGAGCGTAGCATCCGACCTGGCCATAGTAGCCCAACCGAACTTCATACGCATCCGAACCTGCGTCCCGAAGCATCCTCAAGGAATCAAGGTCAAGGAACTGCGGCGCGTCGCCGAGTGTCGCCAGAACCCAGGTGTCCTTCTGGAGCAGCCACATGGTATTGGGCTGACAGTTGTAATCCGGGATGATGTTGACGCTACCGTTGGGACCAACGACGGAGATACCGGAGAAACCGACATCCACATCAGGGGCCTTGAGGGTGCTGTAAACCACGCGAGACCCAAGCGCCTTCTCCAAGGTCGCGTAGGTGGCGAAGTCACAGAGCGCCAAGTCAGGTCGCCCACCATCGCGAGCAATCTGAGCTGCGGCACCGATGAGGGCCTCCTCAATCGGCATCGAGGACCCATCGAAACGCACACCGCCGAGGCGGGTGGTGTCAGAGGTTCTATTCACCCCAAAAAAGGTCGTTGCGCTGGGCGCTGCGGAAGGAACCCAGGCGTCGAGCCCGCTAACCTTCAACCGGTTATCGGCGGCGAGATAATCGCCCTCTTGGAAGATGAGGTCATTGATAGCAACGGCGGCGTCCATCGCCGCGCTCACCGTGATAACCCCGGTTGCCCGGTTTACGGCGCTAATGGTTCGAGCGCCACCGGCACGAAGCGCCGAAGCTGCGTCCGCCGCAAACACGAGGTTCATCCCAACCTCAAAGTTGGTGACATCTTCCGTGTTCGACAGGGTGACCGTTGTTCCGGTGCCTGGGTCCGCGTTACAGGCCCCAATCGAACCAGAGCCATCCCGGTAGAGCGAGACAGCCAGAGACCGAGTAATGGAGTTAATCGCCCCGTCGATTTCCATCGTGAGGTAGCGAAGGAATGCGTTGTTGTCGCCCTTCGTCGCTTGAATGGTCTCGCCGTCGATGAACGCAAAGCCGTAGTCCTTAACCCTGGTGAGGGAGAACTGAGCCAGTTTCGAGGTCGAGGTGTTGCCTTGGCCCGTGGCGAAGGTAGCAGCCCGGCGCTGCGGGTCACTAAAGCGGAGAGGAATGGGCATCGAGAGCCCGCCGAACTTGGTGAACTTGGGGATGAGCCCAAGGAACGGGTTGTTCTTATACACCATGTTCCGCACTCGCTGCGGCTTGTAGTGGATTTTTACCGCCTCTTGGACGGTATTAAAATTGAGCGGAGTAGCAGAAGCGGAAGCAGCCATAATAATCACCCCTCATGGGGCCGATTAAAACTAGCCCCAGAAGTTAAGTTTGGACAGTTGTTCCAGGCTTTCATCGCGTGAAAGCGTGTCAGAACGGGTATCCCCCGCAGGTGCAGGAGAGGCTGTGTTCTGATTCGTCAATGTCTTTGGCCTGGGTGACCCGGTTGGGGTCTCTGTCTCTTGAGGGGCCGGCTCCGGTGGTGGCGCTTCCGTCGTAAACTTTCTTGACCGCATGGAGTTGCGGACCTGTTTTTCGAGGTGGTCTTCTACAACCTGACAGGCATCTTTGTACGGCATTATCTGGTTAGTGGCGCGATAGGATTCCTTAATCACGTCACCAACGAGTTGTTGCGCACTCTGAAGCCGAATCAACTCGAAATCGTCACTGTTATTGTCGACGAATTGGTTAATGTCGTCAATAAATTTGTTGTACTGGTCGCTCTCCGACTGCTCTTTTCGGGTGCTTGCCTCGCTTTCGCGTTCTTTTTTGAGGTCCCGGAGCTCATTACGCAAATCCTGGACATCATTTCTCAGTTGGAGGTCCGGCGGGGCCTTCTCGTTGTTCAAAATGGTGTTCGTGAGGTCCTCATAGGTCAAACCGAACTTCTCAAGGAACTGGAGAGGGTTTTTACGAGCCTCCGCCGACAAGTCAGCCTGGGAGAGGCCCTTGGAAGCGTTTAACTCCCCCCGAAGCTCCGCAAGCTGGGTCTCCAGGGCCTTAGAGTGCTCGGTGGTCTCTCTGGCCGCCCGCTCCCTTCGAGCCAGCTCCTCAAACTCCTTGGACGTGTCCTGTGGGATTTTAGGCCGAAACTCCATGGGCTCGGGAGGCCCGGCCTCCTCCACCGGGGTCTCCGGGGTCGCCTCAGCACCTTCCGGCGCCGGGTCCTCCGTTGTGGGCAGTCCGGCCCCGTGCAAGACCTCCAGGGCCTCCGCCGTTTCGGTAATCTCCTCCATCGTCGCCATTTTGACTCCTATTTATTGAGCGGTCATCCCCGCAGGGGCCGCCATTGGTGGTTCAAGCCCAGGGGCTTCAGTCGGGGCGGGTCCTCCGGGAGCCAGGGGAAGTTCAGCCCCCGGAGGTGCCTCAATCGGGGGTTCAGGTTCCCCCTCAATCGGCGCTTGGGTGCTGGCCATCTGCATACTCGAAAGGAGCTCCATAATCTCCTGCATGAACTGCATCAGCAGCCGCAGACGGTCATCTGGGGCGTTGTTCATGCGGGCAATCAAGTAGGCCGATTGGGTCTTCTTCAGGGCCAGAGAGAGGTTCATGAAGGGCTCTGGCGACTGATACCGGCCCTTATCGAGCATCTCCGAGATAAACATGTCCACAATATCGCTCGCGGCGGTCATCGGACGAGTCGCCGCCTCAATGTCAGGGTACTTGAGCAGGGAAATCGCCATCAAGGGGTCCTGGATGAGCCCCGACTCGATTAACTCACGCGCAAACTGCAACTTCCCAGCCGGCGTGTCAGGGAGCAGGTTCGTCGGCGTCACCTGCATCACATAAGCGTCCTTATCCAGGTCAATCTCCGACCACTTAATCTGCTCGATGTACTTATCCCCGTGGCTCACCACCTTATAGGGTGACCCCTCTTCAGTCCCTCGGCGAGCCAGGTCAATCATCTGCTTGGCCGCCTCCATGAACATGGATTCGTATCTTGCCGCGATGTCATAAAAACGCTTCGTCTGGATGTTCGAGAACTCGCGGAGCGCCACCGCAGATTCAAGGCCCACGGGCTTTCTCGCCTGTGCCGTCAGTTCGCTTATTCCGGCTATCTGATACGCACGTTCAAAGAGCCGGTCGAGGTGGGAGAACACTTCGCCCGACATAACCTTGGGGACGTAAAACTGCGGTGGCTTACCCGGCGAGGTGTACTCAATCACTCCCCAGAGCTCGTTATTAATGGACGCCTTCGAGATTTTCGAGCCCGTCTCAACAAACACCTTGGGCTTGGCCAGGTGCATCGAGTCCTGGATGTTCCGCAGCATCCCGTTAATCTCTACCTGAATACCAGTCAGCATCTCCGCCAGGCCCGTTCCCCAGAACCCAAGTAGCCGGTCCGACCAATGGAGCGTCACGAAGGGGAAGGAATCCCGGTCATACCCCTCATCCAAGAGGGTTCCCTCCTCCAGGACAATGCAATGCCGCCCATCGTCCGCATCCTTAGAACTCGGGAGGTGCCANGCCTCAATACAGAGCAGTTGAGTGTCCGCCTGCCCCAATAACCGGTCATTCATCGCCCGGTCAGTGTCCACGTCGACCGCCCGGTCAATGACATTCACCTTGTCGGGATACAGAGCCTTCAAAACCTCCTTGTTGACCACCTTCAACTGGAAAATCTGGCGAGGAGCTGCGTAACGCGACTCGCTGCTGTCCACGACCACCTCATCAGGGAAGACGCGCTCCACATGCACGTCACCCTCCGACTCGAAGACCTTCATTATGCCCGTTCCAAACACCGCAGCGTCACGGAACACCTTCGGAGCCACGTCGTAAATCCCAGACTCGTAGAACTGCCCGCGACAAAACCGGTCAAGCAACTCTCCCTTTCTGCGCTGAGACCAGTCACCGCCAGAGGTAAGGAACGTCGCCGTCGGCTTACTCTGGGTGATTTCCGCCGTCACGGTGTCACACATCGACTTGACCACGTTGAACGTCACCACATGGCGAGGCCCCGTCGGGTTAGCAAGCCGCGAATAACCGCTTAGAGACAGGCTTTCCGCGTCAGTGTCGTTGTAACGGCTGAAGTGCTCGGTGTTCAGTTGGTGCTGGTAGTCCTGGTCGGCGACCA
>JGI25136J39404_1000211_pt1 | contig 10281 bp, 6 predicted proteins | sample ETNvirome_6_1000_FD_39404 | JGI IMG/M metagenome (IMG submission 39404)
GTTGCCTTGCTGGTATTGGCTTCCCTCTCGTCTTCTTACGCTTAACCTCGTGTCCAGGTGTAAGGGCATCGCTCAACTGGAGGGAGGGAACAGAGGCTATTACTTCCTCGCTATGTAACCACCGGAGGAACTGAATGATAATGTCCCGCTCCATCTTGAGGCTCTTTGCGGAGGGAACCAAACGAGCAGTCCTGTAGACCTCCTCTCCCTTCCTTTTCTTTTCACTCCAGTATGAAACTCGGAAGTCTATGTATTTGTTAAATACCTTCTGATTAACAAGCCCAACATTCATAGAGCCAAAGAACTCGTCAAAGTAGTTTGTAAAGAGGCTGTCCAGGTATGCCTTCCTTGTCTTCTTAAACCGCTTCTTTTTGATGAACTTACGAAAGAGGGGGGAGAACCTTTGCTCTCCGAACACTACTCCCTTCCCTTCCGCGTGAAGGAAGGAGGCATACTTCTGTAGTGCGATGTGCTTTGCCTTGATGTAGTCCGCTGTTCGCAGGCTCTCTTGATAGTATGTTCCGTCTATCCTTCTCAATCGTAGATACCACTTGCGGGGAGGCTGTGTAGGAGCCAGTTGAAAGAGCATCGCTCTATCAGGGTCAAACTCGCAGGGTCTTTTGTTGAGGTAGTATGCGGGCACTTTTGAACCCTGTTTGAAATGCGCTTAAAAGCACCTGTGGAGAGGGAACCCTGGAAGATACTGATAACACAGAGGAAAACAGCGTCTCCAGGGAAGACATTTGAAGGTGATTTGAAGATAGCACGGGGTTCAAAAGAAGGGTAGGGAAGGCTTGAGTGTAGCGTTTATGGACCGATGAAAGCCGCAGCACCCCAACATTACCAGTCGCTAACCCTCTGATTTCGCACCAGTTTTTAGGGTGTAAATCTGTATTTGAAGGCGATTTGAAGATGAAGGAGGGAAAGGAGGCTTAAACAGGTGGTCTAAACCAGACCCTTGTATTAACAACCCTTCCCTGCCTTCAGTATTACACCACACACTATAAGGGACCCGTGATTAAGACGACACTATGCGTCTCAAGGGACCCCACCTGCGCCACCTGCGTTACGCAAGGTCGGTATTCCTTCGTTCCTTGTAGTTATCGCTAACACTTCCCTCAATCCTCTGCGGATTGCTTCCTTTAGTAACCTATGACGGGTTACAGGCAGCACCTTACACGCTTCCTCCAGCACATAATCAATCCGCGCTAACTCAACATCGTCCATCCTTATTGAAATGGGTTTACTCATCCTGTTTGTCCTCCCTCTATGCTAAAATCTGGAAAAATCAGAGCCGCATTGAAAACGCACCTAATACACCCGTCACCAATAGGGTTTTCTTAAGCACATACCTTTCGGCTTTCCCTTCCTTTTCCATTCCTTTAACTCTCTTTACTTCTTTTTGATTAGGTCGCCTTTGGAGGCTCTAATCGCTGCGTTAAGGCTCTTGAGGTAGTTTTGGATACAGGCACCGCAGTTATCCCCTTGCTCGTCAAGCAAGACCCCTTCATCGCCCTCTAAAAGGTCGTCTGTAAAGGCAATCAACATCTCTGTTACTGCTTTGTCCTTTGTCCACTTCTTAACCTTTGGATTTGAGCATAGGAACTGACCATCCCTGCCGCAGCCGCTCTTACCCTTCCCTGCCTTTGTCCATTGGGTCCGCTTACCACCTAACTTCTTTAACTTCCCTCTCTCGCAGTCGCTTCCTCCTACCTCTTTGGGAAGGGACCAACTCCCAGCCTCATCCTTACCCGCAAAGGAACCCGGCTTCCCTTTGGATGGGTCACTTCCTCTGTGATTAGGGTTCCCTGGAGAGCAGTTAGGCTTCTTCTTCTTCTTATCTTCCTCTTGATAGAGGGCATTAGTATTAAGAAGGTCCTTACCAGGGAAGGCATCCCTGCCCTGTTGCGAAGGGACCCCAGCACGGCGCTTACTTCGCTCTCTCTTTTCCTTATCGTTCCTTCGTTTGGACTTGCCGTTGCTCTCAAGGGGGGAGCCAGCGTATTGCTTTGTCCTGCCTTCCCTTAAAAACTCTCTCCACTTAACTTCAAACATTTCTTCCATTACTTCCATAGCCTAATAACTCCCTAACAAACGACGGCAGGTTTCTAATACACTCGCATTACTTCGTAATGCTCGGTAAAGCAGACAACTGCCTTTTTCTAACGGAGAACAAACCTCTGCGGACTGAACAAGCGCCAACAACAGCCCAGGTCCATCCTCCTATGTAGCGTTACCCTGATAATGCGCGCTTATCTGGTTTAGCCTGTCGCCACACCTGCCCGGTCACGGGCGCTTGATGGAAGGGAACGACTAAATGCGTCTTTTGTTCCCGGCTTGCTTCGCTCTGTCTATAAGTAGTCGGTTGTATTACAAACGGCACTTACCCACATTATAAAACACTCTTATTGTATTTTTAAGGAACTCCTTTAAAATGTATAAAGAAGACAAAAGGGAAGGGAAGTCAGTAATGAAACAGGCTCTTATTTATCTCCGCGCATCAACCAACGAACAACTACAGGAGAACTCTATTGCCGTTCAACGGGCAATCGTCACTTCCTTCTGTGAGCGTAACGGGTATGAGATAACCCAGGAGTTTGTAGAATACGCATCTGGAACCGACGACAACCGGACCCTTTGGAACGATGCCCTATCCCTTGCGGTAAGGGAGGGGAAGTTTCTTATCTGCTGGAAGGTTGATAGAGCATCCCGCTCCCTCTCTATCTTTTCAGCCATTAACAAGCATCTACATTTGCTCCGCTTTGCTGAACTCGGCGATGTTGAACCCAACCCTATCCTCCTTTCCTGTCTTATCGCGGCAGGGCAGGCAGAAGTCCTCAATACCAAAACACGCATCAAAGAAACTATGCGTATCCTTGCCTTGACGGAGGGAAGGGTGTGGGGGAACCCTCGCATTAAAGAGACTGCTATTCCCGCTGGTCTTAAGGTAAGGAAGGCAAACGCCCTTTCCTTTAACCTCAAGGTTCAAAAGATTGTTGCGGACCTTAAGGTTGCGGGTTACTCTCTTACTGGCTGCGTTACCCGCCTGAACGAAATGAACATCAAAACGAGGAGAGGGAAGGGATGGAACTACCAGTCTCTTTATCGTGTCCTCAACTACAAGGGAGCCTAAAATGAACAGCGTAAAGAAGATGGGCGGGGGTGTTGCTACTCTCCGCGCCTGGAAGGAACTTACAGAGGAAGTCAGGAACGACCCTGATAATGCGGGTAAAACCCGTGGTCTTAATGTGTGGTTCCACGACCTCGTCGCCTCTGTAAAGAAGGCGGGATTTGACTTCACAAAGGAAGATGGGAGTGTCCTTGAGGGCGCTTCCCTTACTCGCTTCCTTAATGGGGCGCGTCGTGACCTCGCTTTGAACTTCCGCAGGGATGGGATGCCCGCGGAGGAGGCTGAAACTCGCTGCTCTATCGGTGGACCTAACTTCATCAAGATTGAAGTGCTGGTTGAAATGGACACCGCTGGTTTCTGACTAACCTTCCCTCCAGGTGAGGGAGAGGTAGGAGGGAGTAGTGGTGCTACTACGCTCCCCCCTACCAAACAGGACGGCTATAGGTGAGGGTTCCTCTCCTCCAGGTGGAGGGAAGGGACCTTTTCCTTTAGCCCATTAGTCAGCGTCTATTGCGGACGCCAACTGCCGTAACTCCGGACGGAAGTATGTTGTGTGTCTATCTCCAACAATCAAGTTTATTGATGCGGAACCCACAATCATAGTTACCTGCTTTATGCTGCTGTCGCGGTAGTAGTCTTCTACTTGCGTAACAAGAGCGGCAAAGCGAGTGTATCCGATAATCGGAGCGATGCCGTTATACCCATACGGGTCAACGACTTCATCGCGGACGGCAACCGAAAACGAAAGTAAATCGCCAACTTTAACCTCGGCGACATCGTCTACTTTCGGCAATACGCCGTCACGCTTATAAGTGCCTTCCTTCTTCTTCCAGAGTTGCTGGTTTTCGTTCAACTCATCTGAAACAACATAAAAGGCTTTCTTATACTCATAAATGTCCATTTCTCATTTCCTCCTTCCCGCGGGGCTTTACGCTGGAGGGCGAACTGCCCCACTTCTTACATCATAGCATACCCTTCCCTCCAGGTCAACTAAAAAATGCGCCTAAAACAGAGCCAAAACGCATTTAAAGTTTCTTGCGGAGGGAAGTGAGCAGCAAACAAAAAAATAGCGAACATTAAAAATGCCCGCTTAAACTTACTGCTAAAAAGGATGCTTTATTCTGGCTTGTTATTGGCTTGTTACCATTCCCTCAAGGGAAGGGAAAACTATAGCGAACTTGCCTTCCCTCTAAATACCCAACTCCTTGAGGAGTGCCGCAATCTCGTCTTCCTCTTTCGGCTCAATACTCGTATACCCTTCCTTCGCTGTATTGGCGTATGCGTCAATACGGGAGGGGGAAACCATCTGGTCATCTGCGTAAGCCTCTGAAATCCAACGAAGGGAAGTGCCTGCTGCCTTCGCTACTCTCATAGGGTCCCAGCCAGACAGGAGTAGCCTTCTGCTGATTGCTGTATTGCGGAGGGAATACAGAGTTATCTTCTCTCCTCCAGGTCCTCTATCTAACTTCCATTCCCTCGTCTTCTTTGCGAACAGGTTAGTTAGGTTAGGTGTCCGGCAGAGGGAACCATCCCAGTTGGGAAACACATAGTCCTCTGGAGCATCCTTCCCTACCTCTCTACAGATAGACCGCCAACGGAGGAGATGTAGGGTTCCTCTGTATGTCCCTACGCTTTTCCTTTCCTCTACTCCCGTATGGAACCCGATGGTCTTTCCCTGCCTGATAGTGAAGTGAGCGATTGTTAAACCGCTCCTCTCTGAACGGACAAGTTCAAGGTCCTTCCAGCGAAGTCCAGTCATCTCCGTCCCTGGACGCATAAGGAAGTTGGTTGCTACCAGGGCGAAGTAATAAAGACGCTTCCTTGCGAAGTCGTGCCGTGGGTCCTCTATCCTGTGCTGCTCCTTAAATGCGAACCAACGAAGTTTCGCCATAATAGAGGCAAGTTGCCTTGCTGGTATTGGCTTCCCTCTCGTCTTCTTACGCTTAACNTCGTGTCCAGGTGTAAGGGCATCGCTCAACTGGAGGGAGGGAACAGAGGCTATTACTTCCTCGCTATGTAACCACCGGAGGAACTGAATGATAATGTCCCGCTCCATCTTGAGGCTCTTTGCGGAGGGAACCAAACGAGCAGTCCTGTAGACCTCCTCTCCCTTCCTTTTCTTTTCACTCCAGTATGAAACTCGGAAGTCTATGTATTTGTTAAATACCTTCTGATTAACAAGCCCAACATTCATAGAGCCAAAGAACTCGTCAAAGTAGTTTGTAAAGAGGCTGTCCAGGTATGCCTTCCTTGTCTTCTTAAACCGCTTCTTTTTGATGAACTTACGAAAGAGGGGGGAGAACCTTTGCTCTCCGAACACTACTCCCTTCCCTTCCGCGTGAAGGAAGGAGGCATACTTCTGTAGTGCGATGTGCTTTGCCTTGATGTAGTCCGCTGTTCGCAGGCTCTCTTGATAGTATGTTCCGTCTATCCTTCTCAATCGTAGATACCACTTGCGGGGAGGCTGTGTAGGAGCCAGTTGAAAGAGCATCGCTCTATCAGGGTCAAACTCGCAGGGTCTTTTGTTGAGGTAGTATGCGGGCACTTTTGAACCCTGTTTGAAATGCGCTTAAAAGCACCTGTGGAGAGGGAACCCTGGAAGATACTGATAACACAGAGGAAAACAGCGTCTCCAGGGAAGACATTTGAAGGTGATTTGAAGATAGCACGGGGTTCAAAAGAAGGGTAGGGAAGGCTTGAGTGTAGCGTTTATGGACCGATGAAAGCCGCAGCACCCCAACATTACCAGTCGCTAACCCTCTGATTTCGCACCAGTTTTTAGGGTGTAAATCTGTATTTGAAGGCGATTTGAAGATGAAGGAGGGAAAGGAGGCTTAAACAGGTGGTCTAAACCAGACCCTTGTATTAACAACCCTTCCCTGCCTTCAGTATTACACCACACACTATAAGGGACCCGTGATTAAGACGACACTATGCGTCTCAAGGGACCCCACCTGCGCCACCTGCGTTACGCAAGGTCGGTATTCCTTCGTTCCTTGTAGTTATCGCTAACACTTCCCTCAATCCTCTGCGGATTGCTTCCTTTAGTAACCTATGACGGGTTACAGGCAGCACCTTACACGCTTCCTCCAGCACATAATCAATCCGCGCTAACTCAACATCGTCCATCCTTATTGAAATGGGTTTACTCATCCTGTTTGTCCTCCCTCTATGCTAAAATCTGGAAAAATCAGAGCCGCATTGAAAACGCACCTAATACACCCGTCACCAATAGGGTTTTCTTAAGCACATACCTTTCGGCTTTCCCTTCCTTTTCCATTCCTTTAACTCTCTTTACTTCTTTTTGATTAGGTCGCCTTTGGAGGCTCTAATCGCTGCGTTAAGGCTCTTGAGGTAGTTTTGGATACAGGCACCGCAGTTATCCCCTTGCTCGTCAAGCAAGACCCCTTCATCGCCCTCTAAAAGGTCGTCTGTAAAGGCAATCAACATCTCTGTTACTGCTTTGTCCTTTGTCCACTTCTTAACCTTTGGATTTGAGCATAGGAACTGACCATCCCTGCCGCAGCCGCTCTTACCCTTCCCTGCCTTTGTCCATTGGGTCCGCTTACCACCTAACTTCTTTAACTTCCCTCTCTCGCAGTCGCTTCCTCCTACCTCTTTGGGAAGGGACCAACTCCCAGCCTCATCCTTACCCGCAAAGGAACCCGGCTTCCCTTTGGATGGGTCACTTCCTCTGTGATTAGGGTTCCCTGGAGAGCAGTTAGGCTTCTTCTTCTTCTTATCTTCCTCTTGATAGAGGGCATTAGTATTAAGAAGGTCCTTACCAGGGAAGGCATCCCTGCCCTGTTGCGAAGGGACCCCAGCACGGCGCTTACTTCGCTCTCTCTTTTCCTTATCGTTCCTTCGTTTGGACTTGCCGTTGCTCTCAAGGGGGGAGCCAGCGTATTGCTTTGTCCTGCCTTCCCTTAAAAACTCTCTCCACTTAACTTCAAACATTTCTTCCATTACTTCCATAGCCTAATAACTCCCTAACAAACGACGGCAGGTTTCTAATACACTCGCATTACTTCGTAATGCTCGGTAAAGCAGACAACTGCCTTTTTCTAACGGAGAACAAACCTCTGCGGACTGAACAACTAACGGAGAACAAACCTCTGCGGACTGAACAAGCGCCAACAACAGCCCAGGTCCATCCTCCTATGTAGCGTTACCCTGATAATGCGCGCTTATCTGGTTTAGCCTGTCGCCACACCTGCCCGGTCACGGGCGCTTGATGGAAGGGAACGACTAAATGCGTCTTTTGTTCCCGGCTTGCTTCGCTCTGTCTATAAGTAGTCGGTTGTATTACAAACGGCACTTACCCACATTATAAAACACTCTTATTGTATTTTTAAGGAACTCCTTTAAAATGTATAAAGAAGACAAAAGGGAAGGGAAGTCAGTAATGAAACAGGCTCTTATTTATCTCCGCGCATCAACCAACGAACAACTACAGGAGAACTCTATTGCCGTTCAACGGGCAATCGTCACTTCCTTCTGTGAGCGTAACGGGTATGAGATAACCCAGGAGTTTGTAGAATACGCATCTGGAACCGACGACAACCGGACCCTTTGGAACGATGCCCTATCCCTTGCGGTAAGGGAGGGGAAGTTTCTTATCTGCTGGAAGGTTGATAGAGCATCCCGCTCCCTCTCTATCTTTTCAGCCATTAACAAGCATCTACATTTGCTCCGCTTTGCTGAACTCGGCGATGTTGAACCCAACCCTATCCTCCTTTCCTGTCTTATCGCGGCAGGGCAGGCAGAAGTCCTCAATACCAAAACACGCATCAAAGAAACTATGCGTATCCTTGCCTTGACGGAGGGAAGGGTGTGGGGGAACCCTCGCATTAAAGAGACTGCTATTCCCGCTGGTCTTAAGGTAAGGAAGGCAAACGCCCTTTCCTTTAACCTCAAGGTTCAAAAGATTGTTGCGGACCTTAAGGTTGCGGGTTACTCTCTTACTGGCTGCGTTACCCGCCTGAACGAAATGAACATCAAAACGAGGAGAGGGAAGGGATGGAACTACCAGTCTCTTTATCGTGTCCTCAACTACAAGGGAGCCTAAAATGAACAGCGTAAAGAAGATGGGCGGGGGTGTTGCTACTCTCCGCGCCTGGAAGGAACTTACAGAGGAAGTCAGGAACGACCCTGATAATGCGGGTAAAACCCGTGGTCTTAATGTGTGGTTCCACGACCTCGTCGCCTCTGTAAAGAAGGCGGGATTTGACTTCACAAAGGAAGATGGGAGTGTCCTTGAGGGCGCTTCCCTTACTCGCTTCCTTAATGGGGCGCGTCGTGACCTCGCTTTGAACTTCCGCAGGGATGGGATGCCCGCGGAGGAGGCTGAAACTCGCTGCTCTATCGGTGGACCTAACTTCATCAAGATTGAAGTGCTGGTTGAAATGGACACCGCTGGTTTCTGACTAACCTTCCCTCCAGGTGAGGGAGAGGTAGGAGGGAGTAGTGGTGCTACTACGCTCCCCCCTACCAAACAGGACGGCTATAGGTGAGGGTTCCTCTCCTCCAGGTGGAGGGAAGGGACCTTTTCCTTTAGCCCATTAGTCAGCGTCTATTGCGGACGCCAACTGCCGTAACTCCGGACGGAAGTATGTTGTGTGTCTATCTCCAACAATCAAGTTTATTGATGCGGAACCCACAATCATAGTTACCTGCTTTATGCTGCTGTCGCGGTAGTAGTCTTCTACTTGCGTAACAAGAGCGGCAAAGCGAGTGTATCCGATAATCGGAGCGATGCCGTTATACCCATACGGGTCAACGACTTCATCGCGGACGGCAACCGAAAACGAAAGTAAATCGCCAACTTTAACCTCGGCGACATCGTCTACTTTCGGCAATACGCCGTCACGCTTATAAGTGCCTTCCTTCTTCTTCCAGAGTTGCTGGTTTTCGTTCAACTCATCTGAAACAACATAAAAGGCTTTCTTATACTCATAAATGTCCATTTCTCATTTCCTCCTTCCCGCGGGGCTTTACGCTGGAGGGCGAACTGCCCCACTTCTTACATCATAGCATACCCTTCCCTCCAGGTCAACTAAAAAATGCGCCTAAAACAGAGCCAAAACGCATTTAAAGTTTCTTGCGGAGGGAAGTGAGCAGCAAACAAAAAAATAGCGAACATTAAAAATGCCCGCTTAAACTTACTGCTAAAAAGGATGCTTTATTCTGGCTTGTTATTGGCTTGTTACCATTCCCTCAAGGGAAGGGAAAACTATAGCGAACTTGCCTTCCCTCTAAATACCCAACTCCTTGAGGAGTGCCGCAATCTCGTCTTCCTCTTTCGGCTCAATACTCGTATACCCTTCCTTCGCTGTATTGGCGTATGCGTCAATACGGGAGGGGGAAACCATCTGGTCATCTGCGTAAGCCTCTGAAATCCAACGAAGGGAAGTGCCTGCTGCCTTCGCTACTCTCATAGGGTCCCAGCCAGACAGGAGTAGCCTTCTGCTGATTGCTGTATTGCGGAGGGAATACAGAGTTATCTTCTCTCCTCCAGGTCCTCTATCTAACTTCCATTCCCTCGTCTTCTTTGCGAACAGGTTAGTTAGGTTAGGTGTCCGGCAGAGGGAACCATCCCAGTTGGGAAACACATAGTCCTCTGGAGCATCCTTCCCTACCTCTCTACAGATAGACCGCCAACGGAGGAGATGTAGGGTTCCTCTGTATGTCCCTACGCTTTTCCTTTCCTCTACTCCCGTATGGAACCCGATGGTCTTTCCCTGCCTGATAGTGAAGTGAGCGATTGTTAAACCGCTCCTCTCTGAACGGACAAGTTCAAGGTCCTTCCAGCGAAGTCCAGTCATCTCCGTCCCTGGACGCATAAGGAAGTTGGTTGCTACCAGGGCGAAGTAATAAAGACGCTTCCTTGCGAAGTCGTGCCGTGGGTCCTCTATCCTGTGCTGCTCCTTAAATGCGAACCAACGAAGTTTCGCCATAATAGAGGCAAGTTGCCTTGCTGGTATTGGCTTCCCTCTCGTCTTCTTACGCTTAACATCGTGTCCAGGTGTAAGGGCATCGCTCAACTGGAGGGAGGGAACAGAGGCTATTACTTCCTCGCTATGCTTGTTATTGGCTTGTTACCATTCCCTCAAGGGAAGGGAAAACTATAGCGAACTTGCCTTCCCTCTAAA
>JGI25136J39404_1000212_pt1 | contig 10202 bp, 10 predicted proteins | sample ETNvirome_6_1000_FD_39404 | JGI IMG/M metagenome (IMG submission 39404)
TAATCGGTGGAAGAGCATCTTTTATCAGTCGGAATACTGTCGTGTCTAAAGAATAGGACAAATCCCTAACAGACGCATCTAAATGCGAAAAGGTTCTTTGGTCGAATTGTTCGTCTGGGGCTGCCATATTATCGCTTGTAGAGGCTATTCTAGCTCTTCTTGCTCTCTCTTCATGTATATACTTGCGTCAACAGTGTGAAAATCCTCTCGGTATTTTAGGTTATAGATCCTGTATTTTGCTTTCGGGGCTACAGCACCGAGAGCAATTACATCTTTCCAGGTTATAATCCTTTTTTTCCCAAAACGTCTCAAAAGAAATGCTATCATTGTGGGAGACAGATCGTTCAATACTATACCAGCCATATACTCGTTACTACCCTTAGAAAACTGCCTCTGTCCTTTTCTCCTTACATTGATAATTAGTGGCTGTCCTATACTTGCTGTTTTTGATATGTAAGTGAATGTGAACAGACTTCCTATAGCGGATTCAATTTTGTGTTCTTTTGTGAAAGCTGTGGCTTCCATGCCCAGTGGCAAAGATTCTGTAATATTTTTCGGCATAAATGGTTGTGAACTTCTTTAATACAATATATTTATATGATTTTCTCTGAAACTAAAAAACTAAAAAACAAAGAAAAAATTTAATTAAACTACTATAAACATATAGCGTTATGAGTGATTTCGAATCCGAGGTAGAAATTCATGAATTTTTAGAGCAGGTAGATTATGCTTTGAGTTCTAAGTTTACAGAAAAATGGAGGCATAGGTTCTCTCCTCACTTTATATCTATATTCCAAGAATACTTATTAAAAGCTATGAAAAATAGAAAACCCGTGAAAAGGTCTACTATTATTTCAACGTATACAAAAAAACACAGATACTCAGAACGTGAAGTTAATGAGTTCTTTAGGAAGATTGATGTTACTTTGTACTGTCCAGCTATAAAGCTTGACTAGGTTTTCTTCCTAGGGTATTTTTCTTTTTCCTTAGCCTTAGCTTCTTCCAGCATCCTAGGAGTTCCTCCAAATTCTGGGCACAGATTCTTGAAGCTACACCAATCACAGAATTGATTTAGTACCGGCTTTAGGTCTTGAGCCTTCTTTTTTCTAATCTCCCAGATCTTACTCTTTAGTGTTCTTAGAAAAGAATTTACTTGTGTAGGTCCATAGGATATCGAAACTAGTTTATCTAAGTGAGGATAGTAGTGCGATACGGTGATATCTGAGAACGGAACGTTGTACATCTTGTGTATTGCAAAAGCATACATCAACATCTGGGGGTCTTTGAACAAAGAAGTCTTTGTTGCTGCTTGCCTGGAAGTCTTGTAATCTATTACTAAGTATTTTCCAGTCTTCCCTTTGATGACACGGTCAATAATTCCATTTATAGCGAAATCATCAGTCATCTTGATCTCGAAAGGAAGTTCGGTACTGACGTTCTCCTCCAACTGGGAATTGAAATTGAAGAAGTTGACAAGAATCTTGTCTAGCTGAGCTTCCTTCTTTTTATCTGAAAACTTATAGTTTGGTCGTAATTCGCCGGCGAGCTCACGAAGCTCATCTACAGATTTAGCATCTACGCCATCCTCAAGAATTTTGTGCACATAAGACCCAAATTGGAGAGCATTAGTATTGCTGTTAGGATTATAGAGATCTTTCAAATAGTCTACGTATCTAAATTTATAACGCTGACGACACTCGTTGTAGGTTTTTAATTTACTGGGAGAAACTTTGGATATAAACATGGTCTGTGTACCTTTAATATGTTGTGAACCCCCAGATATCATATCTATGAAGATTCCGCCTAGTATTATTAAAGATTATATTATTGATAAGTTTCAAGATTATCATGTGGCAGGGGAAGAATTTATTGTGAATTCTCTGTTTTTTGATGATTCTAAGGGGCACATGTCAATTAATGGAGAAACCGGACTCTGGCAATGTTTCAAGTCCAAGGAGAAAGGTAGCTTTGTACACCTAGTGTCCTTCATCGAATGTATATCATATGACGATGCGTCTATGCTCGTAATGCGAAAGTTGGTTGATACGCCAGAACTTATATTCGCTTCTCCTTCCAGGTACAAGGCTCCTCCCCCGCTGAATGCTAAAAATATACAGGAAGAGGTCCAAAACTTCAAGTTGTTAGACTTCACCGATAATAGATCTCCAGAGTCTATAGTTGAAAGGCTTGCCTGTAAAATGATTCGGTCCAGGGGCTTAGAGAGCCAAAAATTTTATGTTGCCACGAAAGGAAAATACGTAAATCGTTTGATAATTCCTTACGAAGACTCCAGGGGTCTTTTCTACTTCCAAGCTCGTAATCTGCTAGGTTCTGGAATGAAGTACCTAAATCCCACCTACAAGGAGTACGGTGTAAAATCCTCTGAGGTATTGTTTCCTTTTGACCTTGGAGAATCTTATGTTTTAGTTGTTGAAGGTCCTCTTGACGCTATCGCTCTTCGAGGGTGTGGAGTAAATGCAACAAGTATCCAGGGTAGTTTCATGTCTTACTCCCAGATAAAGGATCTTTCTAGCAAAAAAATAATTCTATCTTTTGATAACGATGATCCTGGAAAAGATGGGATGGAGAAGGCTGCTAAACTTATTAGGTCTAAAAATCTCCCCTTACCTTGGATTGTTCAGCCTCCTAGAAAGTTTAAGGATTGGAACGAGTTTACTGTCCAAGCCCCTAAAAAAGAAGTATTGCTTTATATAAATAAAACGATTACGCGGATGGATTTCAGTTATAAGATTAGCGAACTACTAAATTAAATTTATCGCTCTACAACTACTTGGTCCAACACATTAGAACTTACCTGAAGTTCGTACATTCCCGTCTCGACATCATTTGTATTCCAATTATAAGTAATTGTATCTTCTGAATCAATTTGAACATATCCTTCAGTGTCGGCCCAGTCTTTGATTTGGGTATAAGGAAGTCCTGTAGAAGTATCATCTTTTAGTTTGATAATTCGAATTGCAGCATTATCGACGACTGATTGAGAGAATATATTTTTGATTTCCTCAGTTATGTTTCTATTGTTTACCACGTGGTCAGATTTTATTTGAATCTTTGTGGTTGAATTTTTATTCACATATTTCTGAATCAAACTGTGAGACGTGGTTACCAGCAGAGGCTCTGTTGTAGAGAAAATTGTATCTCTAAACAGTTCAAAAGAGTGGATATAAGTTTTCGGGTCTGAACCTATAACGTCAACAAGAGTCCAGATATCGAAATATTTTCCGGTTCCAGATGCAAAATTACCCCTAGTTCCTGAAGCTGTAAGATCTCCTGATTTCAGAACGACAGCGAAATGCCCCTCTCCATCACCTATACGGTAAATTCCACTAGCCGATTGTACAGTATTGATAAATCCCGTAGGATCGAATGCTACATCAGCAGGATCTTGAACTGCTCCAGAAAAAGTTCCAGAGTTTGTAAAGATCATNTCTGCATCAACAATAGAGCTNGGAGTAACTANCCCATCNTCGTTCAACCATACACTGGAATCTCCGTTAGAATTATCTGGGAAGACGTAAACGCTACACACTTCGTATGGGTGTGCGAAGGCTCCATTGTTAATGAAGAAAAACTCCAAATAAGTGTTTCCCAGGACTCCTGGCCTGTTATGTCTTGGGGTTACGTTATGTCCGTTTAGTTGTACCATTGTAATTCCTTCAAGGTATTTACTACTTAACTTTATCCATTTCTGCAGATTCTCTGTCGGACTCTTCCTTTCGAATCTTTATATATTCTTCTCGGTCTATTGACGTCATCGTATTGACATCGTGAAGGCTAAAACCNCAATGGTGAACTAGAACGTAGGACTCCTGATACAAGGAATCCCCCTTTAGCCGAANTTCTAACTCACCGAGAAAAAATTTTCGTTCAGGGGTAGGTCAGCAGATTGATCATTTCCACATCGAATGCATTTAAATCTTACTTTTGAATCAAGACCTACACCACTCCCAAAGGCTGTTTCTCGGATAACAGCGGCATCCCTAGCTGAAGTTTTAGCTAAGAAGTTTTGAATTACTGTACGCTCATCATACTTTCCAAGCCTAATAACGAATCTCCATAGGTTATCCATTATAAGTGCTGGATTTTCAAGATATACATCATCTGCAGTCCTTGGAACCCTAATGACAGCTTCTATTTCGGAATCTGGAAGAGTAACGGAAATCTCTGGACTTGCATCGTCTTCTACGTAGACAGTTCCTAGCTTGTCCAGTTCTACAACAAGTTCATTTTTCTCTTGACAGGATACACATTCAGCTTCGATAGGGTATTCATTGCCGTACGAAATTTCCCTTAGCTTGTAGAGGAGATACCCTTTATCCACTAAACTCATTTCAGGGTAAGGGATACCTTTGGTACACCTCCGGAATAGGGAAGTAACTGCTGACTTGATATCAGAAATTGAAGTTACTGAACGTAAGATCTTCTCGTCCTCAAAATTAAAAGGTTTGATTTCTATCGTATCACCAACACCTTCGTTATACTTGCCAAGAGATGGTAGTTTTACTGGTACCCATCCGCTTTTGGCATTGACCTTCGATAACAGATCATCTAATGCTTTAGATACAGAGTTATCCTCACTTTTTTGGTTACTAGCAGGTACTTGAGTGGGAGTATTTTGGATGTCAGGATCCGCCATTCTCTCTTTTGCAAGATCTAAAATTGTTTTTTCTTCAGTCATAATAAGATTCGAATTCTATCTATAATAGAAAATAACAAGAAATTTTATGAAAATTTTTGTATCTAATGTATATTCAGTGCTCAAAACTAAAGAGAAAGAACTTCTAAAAGCTTTAGGCAAGAAATATAGTTGTAAAACTCCCGGATATCAATTTACCCCCTCTTACAAAAGAGGGTCTTGGAACGGAGAAAAAGAATTTTTCAACTCTAAAACTGGAAAATTTGGTTCCGGGTTGTTATATAGCATCATTGAAGATTTGAATTATTTGGATCGAGATTTTGAAATTGTAGATGGTAGAAGTACCCTTTCCTTTGAAGATTACGACTTAGAAGGTATTGAATACCGTCCATACCAAAAATACCTTATTGAAGAAGCTCTTGAACGGAAGTCGTGTATTATAAAAGCTCCGACTGGAAGTGGGAAGACTATTGTAATGGGAGGACTTCTAAAAGCCCTCGAAGGTAAGAAAGGCATCGTATTCTTCAACAAAAAACAACTTCTCCACCAGACCTATAAGTTTCTTACGGAGCATGGGGTTGAAGTTGGGATAGCTTTTGGTGACGGGGTTGATATAAAAGATATCACTTTGTGCACTATTCAGTCGGTGGATAAGATTATCATATCTCACCTAGAAGATTCTGATTTCATTATGTTTGATGAGATTCATGAGTTTGCTCGCGGAAAATTAGCGACTAAGGTCCTAAAATCTTTCCCTTCAGCATCCATTCGTATAGGCATGACTGCTACACCCCCAACTGAGAAATATTCCAGGCTTTCCCTTACTTCATTTCTAGGTAAGGAAATAGAGTATGTTACTGCGGAAGAACTTGTATCAGAAGGGTATCTCACTCCTCCATCAATTCAAATGATTGAAATGCCTGATATTGAGATAGACGCATATGAAAATCAATCGTATGTGGAAATCTACAATGATTACATCGTTGACAACGATGAGAGGAATAATATGATTGCGGATATCGCAAGAAATATTACAGGTGACAAGTCCAAGATACTAATACTTACTAAGAATTTGAAACACGCTGAGAAGCTAAATAAGCTCCTTCCAGGGTCTTTCAAGCTTGAAGGCAAGGATAGTCTCAAAGATCGAGAGGATGTCTTACAGAGCTTTGTTGGTGCTACTGGACCCTCTATAATCATAGGTACGATTATATTCCAAACAGGGGTGGATATTCCTGAGCTTACCCATCTAATAAATGCAAGAGGTCTCAAATCTGAAATTGCAACAGTTCAGGCTTTAGGAAGAACTTTAAGAAAACATGAGAATAAATCCAAAGTTTTCATCTATGATTTTATAGACAAAGCTCCATATCTAGGAAAGCATTCAGTCCAACGTCTCAGGGCGTACAAATCGCTAAATTTTAAAGTAGAAATCCATGAAATCAAAGAAAAATAAAGAATCGTCAATAAATGAGTTGTCTAGTACGGACAAGGACTCCCTAAAGTACATGACTGATAAACTGGAAAAGCTAAGGGAGTCCTCTGAAATAACAGAGGACTCCATTGGGGATATCTCGGGTGTTGTCTTAGAACTTCTTGGTATGCAGAACAGACATCAGACGTTACTAAGACGATGGATCAAGCAAGGATATATTTCGGATTAGGCCTCGTACTGGTCATCTTCGTCATCGTCCTCTAGACCCTCTTCTCCTCCTCCTCCGAGACCGAGGCTTTTCACGAGTGCGTTGAGGTCAGCTGCAAGCTGAGATCCTCCTTCGGCAGCCCCTCCTCCTTCTTCCCCTGCATCCATAGGGATATCTCCGCCAGAATCATCGCCGACTGGCATGTTTCCACCTTGTACTGGAACTTCCTCACCCCCGTCTTCCTCAGGAATCTCTTCCCCGGCCATTTCCTCTTCCGGGACCTCTCCTTCCATTTCCTCTTCCGGAACTTCTCCCTCTGGGTCATCTCCTTCCATTTCTCCTTCTGGAACCTCTTCTTCTGGGACTTCTTCCTCGGGCATCTCTTCTCCGCCCATTTCCCCGCCCATAGGAGCATCATCTCCTACGATGAGTGTCTTTAGTGCCGAAATGTCTCGAGAGAGCCTAGGCATGTCTACGTAGTTCATCAAAAGGTTCTCCTTGAGGGGTTCCTGTATAGCCTCTTCAAATAATTCAATAATAAAATCATTCAGAGTCAAAGTTTCTACACCACCCTTTTTAGAAACAAATTTAGAGAACCCTCTAGAGATGTCTTGGATAAGGCTATTGTCTTCTGTCAACATAGACAAAACTTCAAACATTACCGATTGCGTTTTGGCTAGATTGCTAAACGTTGGGATGAACTTCAAGTTAGTAACATTGATACCATACTTCTCATCTAAGAGGTTTGTAATTTCTTGTTTAGCAGGCTTCTTCCATTCGTATAATTTTTTTACGAACTCTTTGATTTCTTTCTTAGTAACAACATCTGTAGAGTTTACTTCGAAAACGGAAGTGAATACTTCGTTAAGATCAGCCTTAGTTGCAAAAGCAAAATATGGGACCTCTTCAATAATGTTTTTGAGAGAGTCTTTCAAAGCTTCGTCCTTAGAGTAAATGCAAGACGTGAGACTTTGAATTGCGTCATTGGAAATCCAAGTATTGGCAAAATCCTCTTTCGCTTCCAAGAGTTCCTGACGAACCAACTCTTGCTTGCAAATCATCTCGTACAAGGAATTTTTCTCACAAAGATCAACAGAAAATCTAAAACCTTCTGTTAGGTCCTCATACGTAGCAGGTGTAGCGTTGAATGCGAGTTTCAAAGCACTTGCAATTCTTAGGGAGTTGGAGATTTCTTTATTTCCAAGAATTCTCTCTTTATTCTCTGAAATGTAAGATACGAGAATATCTTTGATCTGCTCAATCTTACTAAATTCTTCAGTTTCAATAATCTTAGTTTTTTCTCCGAAGAAATCCATACTCTTGTCAACTCTAGATTTTAGATTACCTAAGTTGCTACGACTTTCAAAAAGACTAATAACGTCATCAAAAGATGTATCTGCGACATCGTACCTATTTTCCTTTAGAGACTTTACAAAATCTTCAATTGTACTTGAGATAGAAGAATCAATTTTTTGCTCTGAAAGCATAGACTCTAAGGATTCAGTACTAAAGTTAGTTAAGATAGCGGACCCTTTGGAGATTTCGTAATCGCAGTGAATTGCCTTACTACTCTCAGAGAGAAAGGTTACTTTGTTATTTGCAGAATCCACAGAGAAAACCTTCAAGTTCTCTCTCAAAGAACGGCTGAGGTAATCAGCTGCCTTGTGGATGTTAGTTAGGTCCTTGTTTCTGTTTTCGAAATTCATGGTTATTTTCCTAGTTTATATACGCGGATGTTTTCATATTTTATATGAGAAATTTAAACAGGCTCCTCCTCCGGGGGAATATCTTCGCCTTCAGGAGTTCCTCCTCCTTCCATAGCAGGAGGCATACCCCCTCCCATCATAGGATCGGGTTGCATAGCTGCCATCATTTCAGCCTGCTCTTCTAATTGAGCTTTCATTTTTTCCGACGTGGACTTAATCTCATCATCAGACATTTGAAAGTATGTTTTATAAAGCCATTCATTAGGGAATAGTTCTAAGCCCTTAACAGCTTGAACTACCCGGGTTTTTTGTTCGTCTAGCTCCAAACGACGTTTCTCAAACATATCGGACGGAGGACATAAGGAGATGTCTAAACCTTTCATCCTAGCTATTGGAATCTGACGAAGTGTCAAATGCCTTTTGATTAGATTGGTAAGCCCGATTTCAACCTCTCTCTGTAATCTGGTTACTGCCCGTGCAAATTTAATGTCTAACTGAGACAGGTTTGCTTTTCTCTCCGGAGACTTATCTTTTTCTACAATATAATCTTTCGGTACTTTAAGGGCTGCAAGTAGTTTATCTCTGAAGTACTTGACGTCATCGGTCTCCCCAAGATTTTGAGCTCCTGGAAGTGTTTCAATTTTGGTAGACCCTTTAGGTCTAGTAGGGACGAAAAAATCTTCGTCTGTGGAAAGTGGGTTATAACGCTCACTAATATTGCCAGTTGCATTGTCCCAGAACTTTTCTTTCTTAAACTTCTGCTTAAGACGTTCCATGTACATTTCTACTTTGGAAGTAGGCATGTTTCCAACATCAACGTAAAATACCCGTCTTTCTGGTGCACGTGCTAATCTGTAGATTAGCATAGCATCCTCCATCAATTTCAAGGATTTCCATGCTCTAACACCCGCAGCAAGAATTGATTTTCCGTACGGGTAATAATTTGGGTCGGAAGTATGAGTTCTAAAATGAACAATTTGCTCCTTATCGAGATGGATGTATTTTCCCGTGCCTTGTCCCATACCCTGACTCGGGTCTGGAAGGAAGGAACTTTTAGCTTCTGGAACCTCCTGTAAGAAGTTTTGAAGATACCCGTACTTGTTTTCAACCCTAGAAACATAATTAGGATTTAGAATTTTAATTCTCTGAATCCCTGCATCTTGATTACTCAAGTCAACAATATTTTCAATAAAGCAATCGCCATATTTGGCTACATTTCGGACAATGTCCCAAATAAACTCTTTTAGTTTAGAGTTTTCGATAAAATCTTCAACAACAGTTTTGAGTTGTTCGTTGTCCGTGCGTACATCAAAGATGTCTCCAACAATATTCTTTTGGGTTGAATCGTCCGAATAAATGTCTAACGCGGCTCCAATTTCTGGATACTCATCCATGTCCTCGTATTCCTTATATCGGCGTTTTCGTTCGTACTCTACCTGTGGTAGCTTTGGAAGACCCCTCGATACCCCAATACCGGGAACACCCTCAAAAGTATCTGAGGTTGTAGCTGCATCACCTGATAGCCTCCCCCCTTTTGAATGTTTACGACCTCTCCTTGAAAAGAATTTACCAAAAAAGCCAGCTAGAGCTCCCCTTCCGGTGGCTCCATATCCAGCCTTGAATTGTGTGAATTCAGTGTAAGATTCGTTTAAATTTTCTTCGTCTAGTCTTTTATCACCCATTGTATGTCCTCGGTGTCATTATCATTATTAGATACGTGTATTGGAGTCTTGAATTGTTCAATATTATTACTATCTAAATCTTTAGTCCCTATAGGAATAATAGGAGCATTATCTTTTAATTGTTCTAAAATTGATGCGGCTAAAGCAAGACTCATTACTAAGTCATCGTGATACCCCACGTCTGCTTCCACTTTTCCAGTATCAGTCACAATAAAGGTCATCAATTCGTCTATAGTTCTTTCAGAGTTAATTTTAAACTTAGAAGCTCGAAGAGCTTCTTCTAGGGCCGATAAGACAACTTCCCGAGTTTTTGTGGTAATTTGAATACCAAACTCGCCTTTATCGTCCATCCACATATTTTCATATTCTAGAATTTCAAATAATTCCTGAATAAGTGCAATACCTAAGCCGTTTCTCTCAACCACAAGATGTGCTGTATTGTAGTGATCTCCTTCAGCTTTTATAATCTTAGCAAATTCTGAAACCGGGGTTGTATTGGAGTAAAATTCTGCTG
>JGI25136J39404_1000213_pt1 | contig 10202 bp, 13 predicted proteins | sample ETNvirome_6_1000_FD_39404 | JGI IMG/M metagenome (IMG submission 39404)
AGTCAACACACTTCCTTCTCTTAAATAAGAAGTTGGTGGCCCAGAAGGATCATAGGACGTTGCATCGTTAAAAATAGTATCAAACACACCACGAGTCATCTGCTCAAGCTTATTGCTCTCTCCATTCGTATCTAACCAAGAAACAGAAACCAAGGCATCAAGAGTACTTAATCCACTTAGGTCATATTCAAATTGATCTTCAACAAAAGTAGAACTAAACACAGTCTCTTTTGCTTCAAATGGGAATTTGTCTTCTAGCTCCCAAAAGGACAGGTTTAGAATCTCATCTAGATCTACGTCAGATAGATCATCTGAGTCTATTCCTCCAAGTCCCCTACGGACTAAAACCCTCATTCTAGTCACTGTGAGCGTCATGAACTATCTCCATTAATCGAGATTTGTTTTGCAACCAGAAATACCCCTGGCCCGTCATAGTCTGGTGATACAATTGCACGAATTCGGGTAGGTCCACGGATAATTGTTCCATCTGGTTTTGCATCAACAATCATTGCTGCTGTATCCACACTAACATCCGGTGATGGCTCAACTAGCCATTCGCCAGGATCTAGATTAACCCACGGTCCTTTAAAAGCCGAGGAGGCTCCAGCTAAGAGCGCTTTTTTCCTCATCAGTTTAATCCTCTCGTCATCTATCGAGTTTGAATGCACTGAATGTAGTCTACAGCAATAGAATGGTCAGCTGCATCACCACACAACATCATCATCCCCAGAGCTAGGTTTTGATCTGTGACGATAGTTGCTGTATGAGTTGCTACGGCCACTCTATTAACATAGAACACTACGGAAGTATCTCCAAACACTCGAAAGCCTAGTGTAATATCCGTAGCGGTACCAAGGTCAATCCCAGTATCTTTTTTCGTTTCATCACCACTAAACTCAGTGATGCTGTAGATATCATCAGTTCCATCATCCTTCTGAAACACGATCCTGTCAGCCGCAGTCAACATGGCTTCTGGATTCGTGGCAAAGTTAACAGTAAGCCCAAAGCAAAGATCAACTTCAGTTGGTTCGTTACATGCTAACTTTATCTCAAACCAAGTATCAATTCCAGCTGAGACTTGGAAGATTTCATTACCTTGAAGAGAAGTGCCTTCATCATCTGCTGTAGCAAACAATTGAAGTCTTCCACCCAAAGTATCCGCTTCGATGGTTTGCGTGGAACTACTATCTTCGACTAAAGTCCAATCATTAGTCACATCAATAGCAATCCCCATGAAATCATCTCTGAAGAAGATGTAATCTGGGTCACCAAAGGTTGGCATGCCTTTAAACCATGCTCGTTCTCTAGTAAACCCACCATCAATAACTGGTCCATTTAGTTCCCTAGCCATAATACCTCTCCCTCCGTGTTAGCAACTAGGTGATTAGTCATCTGCTGAAGCAGTACCAACAAGAGCCCCAGTTTCGTTAACAACTTCACAATTGTAGTTCTCGAAACGAGCACAATGAGCGGCTACAATTGAAGCTGCGAGTGTACCAAGATTTGAGAAGATGTAATTATCACTAATGATACCAGTAGTTCCAGTGAGTAGTTCAATTCCTGGCTCTGCATCCGTCCAAAGGAGATTATTTCTAACCATTACCTTTGTTGAGAGAGTAGTAATGCCATTAATTGGGGCTACTACACCAGCACCGAGGATGTAAATATCACAATCCTCAATCAAAATATCATCAGATGCACCCGTCAATCTGACGCCAGCAAGATAGCCAGCACCCGATGCATGTTGACGTACTTTAAGCCCACGAACAGTTGTACCAGTACAACCAGCTTTAACGTCAACAACAAGCGCAAAATCATCTACACCTCCTGCATCTTCACCCGGAAGGGCTTCGACATCTTCAATCAGCGTACCAGTAACCGCAGCTACTACATCAATACCAACCAAAACATCTGTAACTGAAGGACGAATGGTGACATTTCGTAGCGTACAATTACTTGCTTCAATGTCGATTGAACTATTTGCATGGTCATAATCAAAGCGAGGTCTTGAACTTCTAGAACCAAGCCCAATTACATTCACTCCGACCACATCAATAGCAATTTGTTCATCATCCATACTCTCTACATGGCCAGGCATAAGATAAATCGTATCATTCTTACTGGCTGTGCAAAGATCCAATGCTGAGGCTAATGTTGCTCTTGCTTCAGCAGGAGTAGTACCATCCCTACTATTACTCCCCAGGTTTGAGTCAACATAAAACTCATTACCCGTTACCGGGGCGTTAACTCTCACCCCATCGAGTGAAACTGGCCCAGAGAGAGAAAGATGTGAAAATGTCATGATTTCTTCCTCCCTTTAGGTTGCGTTAGATCCGATCCAACCACGGGGATCATAATGGTAAACACAAAACCGCTGACGAGAAGCAAAGAAAGCGGAGCGAGTGCTATCCTCATACCAATCTGGGAATTGAGGAGAGACTTTGAAGAGGAAATGCGCGTCGTGTATAGAAGTATCCCGCGCAAACCAATCTTTACCAGACTGATCCTTGTAATGCGAAATCGTGTAGGAAAGCTTACGCTTCCTGCGACTTGCATTAATGTTTCTGTCTGCCGTAAAGGGCTCATCAGCATTTTGCGTGAGCTGAATTGCCGTCCACTCTTCTGCAACATTAACAACAAGAGTGTCAATACGAACAGGAATAGGATCGTTCTGATGATCGACAGTTGTTTCACCAAGCTCAAAAGCCGCCTGAAGTCCCAAAATGCCGAGTTGAGGGTTACCGGAAACATTATTTGACCAAGTAGAACTTGAGCCAAGCAAACTGTGGGTAGTGCTACACAGAGCTTCACCCGCAAACCCGGTAAATGTGGTTCCGTTAAAAGCATCATCAAGCCAATCGGCTGTCTGATATTCCTGAATCAATCTTGTAGACCTAGCCAACCATTTAGCTGACTGGTTTGCCCGATCATAAAGATCGTCTTCCATCATCATCTGCGAGACTGAGAAACCAAGACCGAATTGTGTATCTGTATACACGATCTTATCAGCCAATTCAGTGTCAAGAATGGTGTAAGCTTCCCCTTCAGGCAGTTTTACTTGCCGAGGCAAACCCGAAAGAGTTGTAGCTTCAATTTCCGCTCGATCCATAGTTCCAGTTCGGAGGATTTGATCATACTCCGTCTCGAAACTAAGATAATCATCACGGAAATCACTCCTGAGCCCTGGTCGCAGTAGATGATTAAATGCGCCACGGACATGCATGAAAATTATCTCCTGTTTGAGTAATAGGTTAGTCAGCTATCGCTGAGGCAAGGAACTTGAAGAATACGATCTTAGTATTAGCATCGAATCCTGTGACAGTGAGAACGACGTTGCTAGTATCCGCTTCGTCAACATACCACTCACTATTCACTTTGATCATTCCATACTGAGTTCCATCATTACCAGCAGCAGGGGTTTGAATAGTTCCTGAATTAATCATCAACCCTGCAAACTCAGTATCTTGCCTAGCTACTGCGACTTGAACTCGTGTTCCAAAAGCCGTACCGCCTTTCGCAGCAGGAACACCAGAGGAAACACCAAACATGGAAACACCAATGATTCCAGTTACAGTACTTCCTCCAGCATGTTCCTCAATGTCCGATTCAACAGTATCTCGCTGCATCGGAGCGCCATGAGGAAATGTTGCTGAAGCCTGAATATCAAATTCCTTGACTTCAGGCGGTCCTCCCGCCCTGCGTGAAGGCTGAAATCTGGTCAGCCCCATAGTTAAATCTCCTAAAGTTTAATGAGAGGGAAGAGTGGGTTAGATCCAGATTGATCTACAACCCCACCTTTTTGATTGTGCGCCTTTCTGCGTACAGCTAAACGCTCAGCCTTTATTAAACGATTGGCTACATGGAGTTCTTCTGGGATTATCATCAGAATTTGGTCACCTAGCTTGACTCGACCATCTGCCGTTCCAGTTGAACTTTCTACCTTTGCCTCGTCACTGATAAAGACCTTGAATCCTAGAGCTTCTGCGCGACTAACGTCCATGTCGTTCTCACGCTTGAACTCTCCAACGTATCCTCTTGGGACAAAAGATAGAAGACGCTCTATCCCATCNAATGCTCGTCCCCGAGATAATACTTGTCCAACAGTCNTCTTTGCTGNATGNATNTTTTCNATCTTNTCCATTACCTCCTTTGGTGATAGGTCATCTGTTTTGATTCCATAACGATTTAAGAATGTATGAGCTTCNTCTAAAACTTGTGGAGCTACATGNGTTGGGGATTTGTAGTCTGCTGGTCCTACAGGAGCTTCTTGAGGCTCAGGTATAGCTTCTGGAGCTTCATCAGNNANTCTCACTCTCCTGCAAATCCTCTATAGAGACTTCACCAGAAATTCTATCCTCTAGAGTCTCCCCGACTTCTTGTGGTTCTATAGGCATTATGCTTTCTCCTCAACATAGAGAACATCAGACTCGTCCATTTCTTGTAGGGCACGATATTCTTCATGTGTCAATTTTCTCTCCCTAGCAAGACGGGCTTCGTGTTCACTCAACGGCACGATATTAACCTTTGGTTCTGCCGCTGCAATAGGTTGAGTAGAAGGCATATGTTGAGGAATTACCGTGGTTCTTTTATTCTCTGATGTTGGTACAGTAGGAGTTTCCATAGCAGGTAACGGTGTTCCTTTTCTGGTTGCTTGTCCTATAGCTAGATCATGGACTGCTATAATTGTTTCTAGATTAGGATTAGTTATCCCTCTGTGTTGCAATCCTGCCTCAATTAAGGGCCTCATAAGGTCTAGATTCGGCAAATGGGTTGCTGCTTCATCCCAAGCTGTTCTAACTTGGCCTCTAGCTAAATCCTGCCTAAAGGGCTCAATTATCTCTTTCAGTTGCTTTTGTACTATCTCATTTACAATCTTAGCAGTAGATTCTCCTGGATTCTGAAAGAAGTCTTCAGAACTAATTTCTACAGGAGGCTCAGGTTCGGGTTCGGGAACTGGNGCTTGACTAGCTGCACCTGCTGCCGAAACTGCTGCCTTTTGTTCATCAATCGTAAGATCTCTTAATGCAATAGCTTCTGCTAATTCCTGTTCAGTTTTGTATCTCGATAGAACAGGATTAGTAAACGGAGACTCAGTTCCCCCCGTAGGAGTTTGGGGCTCGCCTGAAGACGATTCCAGATTCCTCTTCTCTTCCCCCAAGCCTGTCTCTGTTTCTCTCCCTTCTGCTTCTAACGAAGGTTCTTTCTCCGTTTCCTTGTTCTTGAACGGCCATGCCATTTTCTGACTCCTCTCGACTAGAGATTCGATAAATAAGATCCAGAGCTTGGCCAAAGCCCTCTTCTATTTTTACTTTCGCAAAGGCTTCGTCTGGGGTTGAAGCTCCTTTTGAAAGAAGGCCAACAAGCTTGTCTTCCATTATATGAATAAATACCGACCATCCTTTATGTTGGACCAGCGAGTCTATTTCCTGTTGGTCCACCTCCTGTAGGTGCTGTAGGAACTCCTGGTCCGGGCGCAGNTCCACTGGCTTGTTGGGCATTTTGGTTTTCCTCAACTAATGGATTTTCCTCAACTAAGGAGAAACGGTCAGAGTCTACTATATTAAATGTATCAAGCAATCTTCTCATAGCTTCATCAGAAGCAGCAAGAGCACGTTGAGATATTTGACCAAATACTTCTGGGCCAAGTAACTGAGCAAGAGCAAGAACTCTATCGTAGTAATTAGTCACGACCTGGAACAGGCTCAACCACTGTTGCTGTTCGACTTGTCGATTTGTTATTGAGTCAGATACAGTAAGGTCTATTACTGCTCCACGCCGGACTAAAACTGAGGGCATCTGTAGCATTTGTTCTACCCAAATTCCATCTTCACCTAGAATCAACCAATGGGCATTCTGATTCCCAAAGAGCTGATAGTTTGTAACAACGTCATAACCTATAGCCGAGAGCCATCTCTTTACATTCTTCAGAACTAAGTCAAATCTCTTGTTCCCCTCAGCAAGCCTAGTAAGGTCAGAAGTAGCAGTCCCAGGTGTGCCAGATTGAGGAATCCCCAGAATAGCCTCGTTTGCTCCTGTTCGCTTTTCATAATAAGCTACGATACTTTCTTCATTAATGTATGAACTAGGATAAACCTCACTAAGCTTGAACTGTTGAATATCCCTACTTGGATCATCCACAAACCACATCTTGCCAGGAAAGATTGGTTCAGCATTTCCATAGCCCATTCCTTTTCTTAGGACTATTTGGGCCATATTAGCNAGAGTTGCNTTNTCGAGTCTTTGNCTNTGGATTGTGGTAACTTCTTCTTGCAACTGTTCAACTTGCTTACAGATACCGATCCCCGGCCAAATTCCTTCAACATTAAGGAAGTTACAAATTCTATACGGCCTATGTAGGTCATCGTACCAATTGTATCTAATGGATAAAAACGTCTGCGATTCCTGGTGGTAATCAACCACGATCTCTTCATTGATCCCATCCCCATCAACGTCAAATGAACACCAAAGTTCATAGACCTCGAACACATCTGTCCATTTTGGCTCAGTTCTAGAAAGCCTAGCCACTTCTCTCTCAAGCTTTACTCCCTGGTCAGCAGGAGTAACTTGATGTTTGAGAACTCTGTGAGATTTAATCTTTTCTACAGCGTCAGCATTCATCCGGCCATCTTGCGCCATTTGTTTTAGCTGACTCCAACTGAACTCATGTTTCTCTCCAACAATAGGAGCGGTCTGGGGATCAAGCTCCGCAAATCGCATGATGAAATTGCTTAGAGGAACTCGACCAATGTTTGGTCCATTGCGAATCGTGACGAATAAATCCTGTTCTTCAGTTCCTACAGCTCGTAGGCTCTTCTTAGTATGTCTCTCATACCCAGATTTGCCTACGCAGGTTCCAAGTTTAACTAGCTCAATTGTAGCTTCAGTGCAAAATTCATAAACCTTTAATGTATCACTATTCTCCACCTCGGCTTGTAGATACTTCTCCATTGGCTTGGCTGCCGGAATCCATTCTTTTGTTCTAGGACGAACACTCCAAAAAGGCTCTACAGAGAACAACGTGTTCATAATTCTAGCATGTGTAGCTTCAACAGCTATTGCTGCAAGAGGAATTACTATATTCGCGGCTCTCTTGAACGGAAAGTTCTTGACCTCAGTTATAGGCTCTGCCCAATATTGATTCTGCCAAGTTATCCAATCTTGGAGTAGGGGCTCACGTTCTAGATTATATGCCTGGATCTCATCTTTAAGCCATCTAGTCAAAAGCTCCTCAGCTTCTGATTCTAGCTTAACCATTCTTGGCCAACGGCCAGTTGTAGAATTATCACTTGTAGGAAGATCTTCTACCCCTTGCACATCAGCCTTTCCAGCAAAGGCAAAATCTTTATGTAGAGACTGTCCAGTCATTCTTTAGGACTCCATTCTAATTCACTGCGCAGCTTTTATTTTTTGTTGGTGACTCTTGCTTTAAGATTTTCAGTTTCCGTTTCAACTGCCGCTAGTCGTTCCCCATGTGAATCCACCTTGTCGTCTAGCCTGTTAACAACCCTCTCAATTTGAATCATAGATTGTTTCATACCGTTCATGCCGACCTTAACTCCTCCATACGCAGCACCAGCAGCAAGTGGCGCAGCCAGAAGAGAGATAAGTATAGTGATATCAGCCTCCATTTAATATCCCGTTGTAATAGATCTTTCTTCCATTAAGTCCTCAACCATAGCATCTTGTCTCTCAATTTCCTCCGATCCCATACCTGCATCCCAAAAATCTGGGCCTTGAGCAAAAGCATCAAGCAAATGCTCACTTTGTCCCATAGGAAACTGTTCATATTCATCCCGAAAGTCATGCATTCCTTCGTGAATATAAACCTGTCCTGCTGAGAAAAAGTGAGAAAGACCACGAATTCTTCCGAGCTTAGTCCTTTTGGTTCCAGGCTTGTAAGACCGGATGGGGGGATAAATCCGAAGTTCTTTTCCTTTTTCTTGAATCCAATATTTGTATATTCCTGAGAAGTTCACCTCTTCAATAGCTATTACTTCTGGACGATATTTTAGATTTAACCTAAAGATCTCATCTACATAAGCAGGAGGGATTAGTCTTTTCTTTATTGTTTCTAGAATATATATATTAAACTTCTGATCCACCCCGACTACGACTATTCCTGTTTCATCGGCAGTTAGGGACTCTCCCATAGAAGGATCGGTTAGTACATATATGTTCAACTCATCAAACTTTCTCTTAAAGCTAGACTCGCCTTCAAAGACTACAATGTCTCGTTTAGAATTAGTGTTATAAAACTTAATTGGCCAAGAAAACTCATTAAGACCAGATTCCATAGGATTGTTTGCGTACTGTGCGGCCCAAACAAGTCTATTTTTCCTAAGAATCTCCAGTTTCTTGAGGCTGAATTGTTCTGAAAACACTGGAAGCCCATCCTCAATCGCTCCCCGAGCATAAACTCCTAGAACTCCTCCTGAAAAAGCCTTTAGTTCTCTTGGGGAGATACAAGTAGGAATAGAATTATCTAAATCTATCCCATATCTCTCCATTGCATGAGAGTAAACATCAGAATAAGCCCATCTCGTCCCAGTTAAGTCCCATCCATCGACTTCAAACTCAGTTAGAAGGGAGTTAATATTATCAAACCAGTTCAATGTGGTTCTCATAATAGTGTCAGAGTCCCTGGCTTTTTCTCCAATCAAGTCATCTAGCTTTAGCCAGTTATAGTGACCACCTTGGGCTGCTCCACCTGAACCTATGGTTGAGAACGTTGCTTCTTTATGATGTTCTGTACGCGGTAATTCAAGCTGCCACTTGTTAATCCTCTCCACATTCTTTGTCGGAATGCATTCAGGAAAGAGGGCCATGAGGATTGGCTTACGAGTGAAGGCTGCTGTGATTTCAAACAAAAATTGAGCGGCTGTTTCACGGACCTCGTGAGAAACGAGAATTTTAACATTTGGTCCCAAGTGATATGGGTGATCTTGGACATTAGAGACATTAGGCAAAGCCATTTGAATGCCCTCACCTATTGTACTTACCGTGGTCTTGTAGTGTCCCCGAGCCAGAAGAAGTAATCTATGCTGTAGGCTCCTGGTTCCTTGTAACCAATTGGTCAGTCCTTTGTGAAATGTAGGACTTAATTTCGTGTATTCTAAAGGCCCTCGACATAGAAAGAACAAATCATTTTTACATTTTTTTCTCAAATGCTCTATATCACTCTGACTCCAATCTTTTCCTTTCTCTTCAGCGGCTGCTCTAGCTTTCTTAAGCTTATGAGGAGAAAAAAGATCTCCAATCTCCCCCGTCAGATCCTTTTCTTCACTCATCGGATGTTACTTCTGTAAACTGGGCTTCTCTAATAAGCTCATTAGCGGCTAGTCTGTCTGCATTGTTTGATTCCTCAATAGCCGCAATCAACTTCTTAGACAAAGCTGTGTCTAGTGGAGGAGCATTCTCTGCACTATTGCCCTCACCCTGGACAAGTTTAATCAGATCCAATGACAACCGATCTTGATGCTTCTTTGCATCTGAGCCTAAGACAAAATCATCAAAATTAATAGTCTGAGCAATCTGATGCATCCCTTTTATTGCCAGATCTGCTAATCCCTCTTCTAGCGCCTCCATCATACGTGCGCGTATTCTAAGCGAAACTTCCTTGATAATACCTAAAGCCTGGGGATCAGATAGAATCTGAGATATTCTTGCAGCGCTTTTATCAAAATGTTTCGCAATTTTCTCATTACTCCAACGGCCAATATGTAGAGCTACAATTTGTTCATGCTCTACTGTCCATTTGGCAATTGGGGCGAGGGAACTGCTAGTCATTTTCTATTGGCTCCTCGATCTCAATCTCTGCCTTCTGTATTGGACCAAGCAAGATTTCCATTTGTTTTTTTGTTGCATCTATAGTATTGTAAGTCACATTTACAGAAATACCACTTAATAGAGATATAAGCTGCGCTCTCTGTTCTTCGCTATCTAGTTTCATTTGTTATACTACTCTTCATTCTGCCACGGTGGGTCGAGCACCTCTGTCGTCGGATTCTCCTGTTCAGCAACCTTCGCGTCGAGAGTCGCCTTCAGGGCATCCACATTAAGACCAGCCTCACACCAACCTTGGACATCAGCTTCCGTCAAATCTACGAATGGGATAAACGGATCACCCGCCGTATAGGTTACTTTCAGGCTACCCCAACTGCTTGAAGAGTAGTCGCCATCTCTGGCAGTCAAGCGCCAAGGGA
>JGI25136J39404_1000215_pt1 | contig 10053 bp, 8 predicted proteins | sample ETNvirome_6_1000_FD_39404 | JGI IMG/M metagenome (IMG submission 39404)
TTCTTTATGGTTACATCGTTGGTTGATCCCTGACCTGTTATTATGATTCCTTCCGCAGAAGTCCAGCCAATCGCGGCATCATCTCCGGCAGCAGTATCTCCATCGGCATTTAAAGTTGAAGCGGTTAAATCTCCAACAACGTCTACATTTGTTGTGCCTGTAGCTATACCAAGAACTGTAGCATCTGCATCATTTACAAGGGTCACATCGTTGGTACTGCCCTGACCTGTTATGATAGCCCCCAGCACGCTGGTGTAACCAAAAGCAGCATTATCGCCGGAAGCCGTGTCTCCAGCGGGTTCTACTGTTCCCGTGGCTGTAACATTCCCTGTAACAGCTAAAACAGAACCATCAAACGATAAATTAGCTTCGCCATTAACAGTCGAACTATCTACCGATGTAATAACCCTGTTGTCCCCAGAATTGGTATAAGAACTAATAGCCGCTGAAGTTGCCGCAGCCCAAGCTATATCAGTCCCGTCACTTTTCAGGAAATAACCATTGCTACCAACAGTTAATGCCGCAGGATCACCACTAGCATCTCCATAAATTATTTTGCCTCTGGTTAAACCCGCCATCTTCGCAAGCGTTATAGCATTGTCTGCTACTCCTGCTGTGGCAACGGTACTCCATGAAACATCAGTGCCATCCGTTTGTAGAACATTACTTGCTGAACCAACTGCTAAAGCAGCAGGATCGCCAGAACTATCGCCGTAAATAAGTTTGCCTCGTGCAAGACCAGCCATCTTAGCGAGAGATACTGCATTGTCAGCGATAGTCAGCGCACCATTCGTCGCTATAGCCGCATCGCCCGAGATTACAACCGGATTGAAATTCGTACCGTCAGCGATCAGTGCAGCACCGCTTGTATTGGTTCCCATAACCAGGTCATCGCCTGATATGGTTAAATCACCCGCAATCGTGACGTTTGTTGTCCCCGTCGGAATTGAGATAACAGCAGAGTCAGCATCATTTTTGATTGTCACATCATTTGTTGAGCCCTGCCCCGTAATAATCACGCCCTCTGCGCTTGTATAGCCCATTGCAGCGTCATCACCCGCTGCTGTATCCCCGTCGGCGTTTACTGTTCCCGCTGTCAAGTCTCCAACGACATCGACATTTGTAGTCCCGGTAGCAATCGTAATAACGTCAGCGTCNGCATCGTTTTTNANNGTNACATCNNTNGTGGAGCCTTGCCCCGTTATTATAATGCCCTCTGCCGAGGTGTAGCCTATCGCTGCATTATCACTGGCAGAAGTATCTCCATCCGCATTTAAGGTAGCGGCTGTGACATCCCCGACAATGTCTACATTTGTTGTTCCAGTGGCGATGGTAATAACGTCTGCGTCTGCATCATTCTTTACAGTGACATCGTTCGTTGAACCCTGCCCGGTAACAATAATACCTTCAGCAGACGTATATCCAATAGCCGCATTGTCTCCAGATGATGTATCACCATCAGGTTCAAAAGTTGCCGCCGTAGCTACACCAACAATATCTACATTCGTGGTGCCTGTAGGAATAACGAGAACAGCTGCATCGGCATCGTTCTTAATTGTAATATCATTCGTAGAGCCTTGACCTGTTATGATAATACCTTCGGCAGAAGTATATCCTATGGCTGCATCATCACCTGCCGCTGTGTCTCCTTCTACAAAAACCGTTCCTGTCGCGGTAATATCTCCAGCTACTTCAACCGTAGTCGTCGAAAGTTTCAGTATAGAATCTGTACCTTCGCCATCGGAAACAAAACGCAGAGTGGAATCAATTCCTGAATTGGAATTGGAGACTTGCAATAAGTCTTTATATGTATCTTTTGGTTTCTTACCTGTAAGCGCAGCCATTTAGAAAATCCCTTGTCCCGGCTCCAGTTGATATGTCAGTGAATGCCATTCGATATCATCGTCTGTTGATACCCTTAATCTCGCCCCAACTGCATAGCCAACACCTGTAGATGCTATCCATTTTGCGACAACACTCGATAATGCGTATTCCCAATCGGTTTCCCAGTCTTCCCAGTCAGTCGTTATATTCTCCCAGGTATCACCTGCTTCCAACAGGTTAAGTTCTGTCGAAGGAATACCCCTGCGCTGAAAGTCAAATTGCGGTGCAATCGATACATTAATAGAACCTGTACTTTGAAATACAGGGCGTAACGCAGAACAACGCTTTAATATACCTCTGGCGTCAAAATACTGATACGCAGTCTCGGCATCACCGGCAATATCTGCGGTATTATCTGAATTCCCGTCATCGGCCTTCATTATCTTTCCATCGGTAGTGCCGAAATATAAATTATCACTATACCGGCCCCAGCATCTAGCGTTCAAATCCACAAATCGCGCCCAGCTTAATGTGTCGGCGTTCATTGCAAACTGGTCAAAATCCACCGTGCTATTAGGAATATTCAATAATAATAACCGTCCCTGCGTATAGGTAGGATGATAGATCAACTGCCAGCCGGGATCGGTCAGATCATTTTTCGCAATCAACGCAGGATTGATCTTGTCACTGACAACACCTTTGGTCTCAAGCTGACCGGCAGCCGCAACCGCAGCCATAGAGATAATCCCGCCTTTTGTGGCAATTACCAGATCACTGCCGACCCTCGTTATAGCCCTGATATCCAGCGGAGCAGGAAGCCTATAGACACCCACCAGATTCCAGTTGCTTGCCGGGTTATCGCCTTCGTAAACTATCGTATCTCCAGAGGACATTACGAACACAGCGAGATCATTTCCTATCCCGCCGCCAACCCAGTCTTCCGATCCTCCTGCGACATTCCATGATCCGGCACAAACCAGATTGCCGCCAAATCCACCGACTCTCGATAGTGGGAATTTCGTTAATGAACCACCTAAAGTATTCACCGCAGAATACCAGAAATCCTGCGAGTTATTCTCCCAGAAAAAGGAGTGTGACTGATGACCCATAATCCCTTTCAGATTTGTAACCGTCAAACCTGTACCGGATACAGTCATGTTGGAAAATGAAGAACCGTCATAAACCAGAGGAGTATCAGTCCCGTTTACCCAGCCCATTGCAGCGTTGAAATTCAGCGTCTCCCAACGATTCTCTGACAGACCGCTTTTTAATGAAGAAGCAGTGGTGGAGCTTACGTCGTAAATATTGCCATTCGCACCAGCGAGAAGTTTCCTGACAGTCGTGGCGTTATATTCAGCCAGCGTGTCGACGTTGCTTGAACCTATCCCTGAAGTTACATGCTCTGTATAGCCACGGCGTAAAACCACCTTCCCTGTGCCGGGGAACCAGTTGTCTAATGTAACCGCATCCTGTGGCGGCATGATGTCGAGTGCGTCCCGTTTGTTCCAGCCACCGATAGGTGCCGGAATAGTCTGAGCAACCATTATTCACCATAACCCGTATCGGGAAGATTAACCGCAAATGCAGGAATCTGGGGNGCCATGTTTANATCCTGACCGCCTCCTCTTTCACGAGCGAATACATGCTTGCACCAACTTCTTGAATCCTGTTTTTGCTCATCGAACGGAAAGCCGAAAGCCCTTAATGCTCTCCACCATGCTTCCCGAAGTAATAAATCNTCATCCAGAACCGGAACATCTGTATCCGCTTCCCAGTTCGATTGAAGACCACCCGAGGCATCCGCACACCAGAGATTTGAGATATATTGAAACGCTATAGTCGCCGCCGCAGGGTTCTCCAATTCTATTTTAAGCGTATTCTGTGGTGTACTTCCTGCTGATCCGCTGGGAGTTAATCTCCATCGAACCTGTAATCCTAAATCAGAAGTAATCGCACCTTTGAAATATTGCCATTGTGCCGGCGTCAAAGGACCAATCATTTTCAGATTGTTTGTTCTATCCCATAGTGAACCGGGGATTATTCTTTCGAATCCTGACGGTAACGCATAAGCCGCTGTAGCCGCCGCAGACGTGAATGTATGCTCTTCCGTAAGCACCGCCCAATCATAATTATCCCGTAGCCATTTCGCACCCGCTTGCATCACGGAGAATAAACGGACAGCAGTAGCCTCCGTATTTGAAATAATCGTGGAGGGCTGAAGAACCCCTAGTTCGTCAGCTACCGCTTGGGATATCGTCAGCAGAGACATCTATCTTTTTCTTTCGTTTGGTTCTGGATACATTCTCGACTGCATTTCGCAGCGTTTTGTTTTCCTCTACTAATGCTGTCATCTGCTCTGTCAGTTTTTCAACCTTGTCCAAAGCTTCGTAAATTACACCATCATCTTTAGATGAGGATAAATGAGCTATTGCCTGTTGTTTTAACGTCATCAGGCCGGTTGCCTGTTGTGTATCACCATCCGATAGGGAGGCTACTTCTTCGATAGTATAAATATTCAACGCCTGCATTTCTTTAACCTGAGCATTATTCAGAATAGGCCATTGATTGATAGGCGTTCCGTTAATGGGTTGTTCCAGTCCCTTCTGAAAGGCTTCCCATTGCCGCGGCCAGCGTTGCCTGTGTTCATCAAGCACTTTCGTATCCGGCACATTTTTAGTATCGCCGGGACTTATAATTGTGACAAAAGGCACCTGGTCGAATATCGGTCTACCTTCTGTAATGGTCTTTGCTTTGTTCTGTTTCGCTTCCATACGAAAAAGCGGTCGGCATGTATCTTTGTTATCGAACGTAAACTCCATTCCAGTTTCCGCATCGTACATACTATTCTCCTAAGTAAAGTAAGGGAGTCACGCGAGGGAGGTTCACACGCGACTCCCTTATCCCGTTAGTACGGGAAGTCGCAGACAACTTCCTTGTCGGAAATATCACCTGCTATTGCACACACATTATCCGTTACCGCAGCGGAAACGTCTAACGTGCCNTCTGCGCCAGCACCAGTTGGTGTGAGAGGATCACCATCTGCGCCAGCAGTTAGAGCGAGAGCAAGCGTTGCTGGTCCCTGAATCTGGAACCACGCATACTCACCATCGCCGGGAGCGGACTGGCACACGCCAGCACCGATCTCGACAGAATCAGACAGATCGGAACTGCAAGTATGATTTTTGTATCCGTCAAGCGTGTAGTAATACGCCACTTGTCCAGACACAGCCGCCACACTACCAGCACCCGTATCGTACTTCATCCATTTGAAAGTTTTAATACCATCAGACGTTACGTTCTGTCCGATAGCACCCAGACCATGAATATCCGAAGTGGATGTCTGGTCAGATTTAATGCCTAAGATGTAAGCCATGATTTTACCCCTTAAGCTAGTATGACGCCCTGACGGGCGGCATTGGACATGGTCATATTACCAGCCCANACGATTGGTACTACGGTCGCATCTTGGTTAATGGCACCCTTACGTTCCAGGGGCACCATGTTGCGATTCCGGTGAGGACGCCAGAAAATATATGATGTATTCAGCATGTACATCCTGGTAGCACTACAATCCTCATCATGGAACACGTCCGCCTTCCTGAACTTCAACGAATCGAAGCCAGACACACCTGTGTCATCCGTGGTGATTCTCTGAATTGTCGTCAAAGAATTCCAGAAATACTCAAAGTATGTCGTGCCAGCTACGGCAAAGTCAGGAGCTTCAGTTGCAGACGATCCCTTTTTACATGATAGATAAAGGGTCCGCATTGCAGCCTGAATGGTGGTCGCACTGGCGGTTACACTTTCGTCGGAGAAATCATAAATCTTGTTTCTCCAGAATGAATAAGTCGCCCTGTTAATTCCACCAACTGTACCGCTAGTAGGAGCATCGGCTACCAGACTTTGCAGTCCGCCAACCTGTTTACTCGAAGTACCAGTACCGTCTGAAAAAATACCAGTCGAGAGATTGTTCGCCATCGTTCTCTTGGCATTGGAAATTCTTCCTTCCAAAAGATCGATAACTTTCTCACGTCCAGCATTTTGAATATCCGCTTCCAGACCGGACCANGTGACATTTACTGCCGCCTGTTTCCAGCTAAACTCAGCAGCGGAGAACACCTCACTCGGTGCTACATTGAGTACTTCATACCCACTGTAATACTGAAATGTTGAGTTCTCTGCATATTCAAGTTCTTGAACCAGAGTCCGGCCACCGTCAGCGGGCTTGATATTCCCACGTTGCTCCAATCTACGAAGCAGCGCGAGGTCACTCGTGATGTTGTCTGCAAATTCGCCGGAGCGATTCCGCAGCGTGGTCGTCACGATTTCCGATANATTCGGAGCAGCCATCGCTTAAGTTTCCTTATCAATTAGCCGCCGCATCCCAGTTTTGACTCAACTCGTCCCGTATTGATATTTCCGCTTTTGCAGGAGTGTCAGCACTACTGCGTATCGTAGTATCAGCACGTCTTGCGCGACTTGTACGCTGACGCTGATTTTTCTTTTCCTTGGCAAGAACATCGGCTTCCCGTGAAGTGTCACGTTCCGCTAACAGTTTTCCCCTGGTAGGTTCGTGCATCCAACAAGCACGTTGATAAACATCGCTTAAATCAACGGTTTTGCCTTCTGCCTGATCTGCCCTGGTAATCGCTGTCATGGTTTCCAGAACATTCTCATAGTAGGGATGTTTCAGGTTACCGTCTTCGTTCTTTGCTTCCGCAAAAGTATCAATCTGCGACTGTGCATTTTGTCGTGCTATATCGTAACTCTGCTGTTGAATAGCCTGTGTGTTTGTCTGTTGGACATTCTGCACTTGCTGTTCAACCGCATTGAGCCGAGTTTCAGTAGGATCGGCAAGCGTTTCATCACTAATATTGTCCAGATTCACCCCTGTAGTCTGGGCCAGCCATTTAATTGTTTCTAAAGGCGCAGTCTGAAGCGAAGTACGCACAGCCATTAGCTGCTTTACGACATCGACTTCATTTACCCCTTGCAATTTNAACTGTTCCCTGTACGGCGCTAACTCTTGGTCAAGTGGTGTCAAGCGATTTAACGCTTCGCGCTCACTAGAAAGCTCCTCCACCCTCTTCTGATGATGGGCATGGAGGCGTTCCCCCTGAGTGAGAACAAACGGTTTCGCTTCTTCGGGGAGCGCTTCGAAAGTTTCACGCTCCTCTGTCGGCCAGTGTTCGGGCGCAACTGCCCCCGTGACCTCTTCAGCCCCCTCGTCGGGCGCTGCATCCTTTTCAGGAATCTCTTTATCTTCTGTAGTTTTCTCTACAGGTGCTTCTACAGTTTCTTCATCGGATTCTTCCGCAGCGGCAAGTAACTCGCGCAGATCATCCCCGATTGTCGGAGCTTCTGTAGTTTCTTCTACTTTTTCAGTCTCGTCTATCATTTCTATCCCTCATCCATTTGGGCTGTTCATTGCCAACTTCGATGCAGTTATGATCCTTGAGATGATCGCGGTGCTGCCTTCGACCACCAATCATTTCCCCGGTAACAATAGATTCATAAGGGTCCAGGTCACCAATTACGTTATGCACATCCGATTTCGGTCTATGCTTCGGGACCAGTTTCCCGTCCCTCAAAAGATATGTCTTACGCACCCAGAGCCGCCTGTGCCTTGAACATCATGTCCATCTTCTCCTGCTCCAGTTCCTTCTCTTTTAACTCAAGCTCGGCCCACTTCAATCGTTGCTCGCCGTCTAGCTTCGCTACGTCTAGCTGTAATTTCTGTTGTGCAAACTGAGCCTTTGCTTGCTCCTTCATAACATCGACTTGTTGTTTGTCGGGGCCAGGAGGCTCTTGTGGCGTTCCTTCAATCAGGTCTTCGATCTCCCGGCTTACCTTGAATCGACGGGATGCCCACAACAATATCTTTAATGCAACCTCTCGTGGAATACCACCCTGCGCCTGCATCTGCATAAATCCGGCGACAGCCTGTAGATATTCCCCGACCGCTGCTTTGTCCGCAGCTTCATCAGGTAGAACAGTGGAGTCTGTTTCCACTTCAATCTGATAGGAGTTGTCATCCCTTAATAAATCCAGAATCTCCGGCGTTACATTCAAGCCTGTCATCCTGGTCATTGTCTCGGGAGAGAATACCTCACCAACAACTTCTGCCATCAGGCGGAATAAATCCCTTACAAATCTCTCGACCTTCTTTTGCCTGGGCATTAACCGTAAGGAAGAAAACTGCGCCTTCAGTAATTGTGCGCCCTTTGTTTCGCGGGGATCGGTCGAACCTCTTTGAATGTCCGATATACCCGTAAGCTCATAAATACTTTGAATCAGGCGTATCCGCTCCTGATACATTCCTACTAAAACCTGCGCCGTGGATTCAATAGGCACGAAGTCCATCGAACCTCTGAAACCGCCCCGCTCAGAAAAGGCTTGCCAGTTATGAGCAGGAATCATAGTTCCTTCACTGGTATTAAACAGATTCCCCAGTTCTTCATTCGCGGCATCATATACGCCACGAACCTTCAGCATACTAATTAAATGGTCTATTCTCCCGGTTATGTCATCCAGTTCATCAGCCTGATCTTTATATAGATCGAACTCGGGAACCGGCAGCATGGTCCGGTCTGTCTCTATCGAATACAGCGGCCTGGGTATCGGGAAAAAATTCTTTAAGTTTAACGGGTCATCACGACGATCAAGAGGTTCGTTAGAACCCTCACCGATGAAAATAATCTCGCGCTTTCTCTTGTCCCAAATCTCCCAGACCCTACAGCGCTTTATAATATCATCTGGTAAATCTGGATCGCCGCCGTCTGGGAGAATCATTAATGGGGCTGATTTTCCTTTATCCCCGAAATTCTCAATCAGGTCTTCACGGGTCTGGATAGATTCAAACGCAATCCAGTTTACCTCAGACCATTGTCTTGCAGGGCCAAACCTTATTTGATCCCACGGTACAAACTCGACCTCCACAGTTTCATCGGTAAGCGTTTCTTCCTCGACAGAGAAAAATGCCCCATTGTCATCAAACTGGGGCTCTTTCTCATTCCCGTCCTCATCCATGAATCTCGTGAATGGTTCGGTGTCTGAATTTGCTTCTGTCAGTTCCCCACGGACCGACATCGTTTCATACTTGGGTTTATAATGAACCCTCGATATACCTCTGCCGGCGAGAAGCATGTCCTGGACAGTGCGTTCCATCGCAACGTCGAATTCCGAGTTGTCAATCATCGCTTCAATGGCGCGCTCAATAATCATGGAGCCGCCCCTTGCAGCGGCATCTCCTGCACCAAATCGCCTTCTTACGTCAGGTCTGGCTGTATTGGAATATAACGCAGGACGCAGAGTCTCGGTATTCGCCCACAGGATATTGAAAGTTTTGCCCTTTACAGCCGACTCGTTGCGATAGCGCTTCTCTATCTTTTCAGCCTTTTTGCGCCACTTCTGTTCGCGTCTGGTCGCAAGCGTTAACTCGTGCTTCCAGCGTTGTACGATTTCATCAGGGCCGTGAAGGTCTTCGTTAATCAATTTAGTCCTCTAATCTTTTCAGTGTACTTTAACATCTCGTCGAATGTGTCCGGCTTTGTGATAGCCGCAGGAGTTGGTGTTTTTTTCTTTGTCCAGGGCCGTGACATACAGGCATAGCGCCACTCATCCGCTGCGTGATCTTCTGCCGACGTATCAAGGTCTTCCGCTTTATGAGGATCATGCGGTAAGTTTGGAATCGTTCTAATAGAATCTATACAGGTTTTGAAACAGTAAATCATCGGATAATCTGTACCCATCATCCTCGACCGCATCTCCGCCCANCCCGACATCGCTCCTCTTGGTCCTACCCTACGATTATCAGCCTTCCGCCACAAGACACCAGCCTTTCCCATCTGCTCCGCGATCGACGGNCCNCCCTGCACCATAAAAATNGACGGGTCAGCTATTCCGTAAGTAATCTTTTCTTTTTCCCTTTGTAAGATACCACGGGCGATTTCTTCGTTAGTTAACTTCAAACCTACATTAGGACTCTTCGCACCATACCATTCTCTATAACGGATCAATGACCCTTTCGGGTAAACCTTCCCATCTATATCCAGACCGTCCGAGACAGCCCACCATCCAATACTAAACGGCGAAGCGGAACCCCAATCGAATGATCTGAACTTGAGCCAGTGATCCGGTATTTTGAACGGCTCGATAACGTGTTTATCTGACCGCCAGCAATCAAAGAACGCACCCTCGACAACGTCCCAGTCGCCCTCCAGCCATGCC
>JGI25136J39404_1000216_pt1 | contig 10040 bp, 11 predicted proteins | sample ETNvirome_6_1000_FD_39404 | JGI IMG/M metagenome (IMG submission 39404)
TAACAGTAAGCACTTGCCCAGTACCTGCTCCAGTATGTTATGCTCAAATGGATGGGGATGGTACTGCTGCTGCAAGTGAAACTAAGTTTGGAGCGGGTGTTACGCCAGTAACTGTTGGGGACAATACTGGTCATATAACCTGGGATAACACGAATAAGGAATTTGATATTAGCGTAGCAGGAACCTACCATGTATTAGCTACGCTTGTTTTAGATATTGATGCTACAACTCTACCAACAATTAGAATAAAGAACGGAGGTACGGCTAAAAACACTTATACAGCCCACGGTGTACACGCAGCAGAGAAGCCAGAGGAAATAACTATACAGGCTGCTTTCCCATGTGCTGCTAGTGACTCTCTTACTGTCACTTTTCAGGATGATGCAGCTACAGATATTAATTTAATGGCTGGTTCATCCGTAATAGTTAGGAGATTATTTTAAAGTTTATTACCTTCTTTAAGGAGGTTAATAACTCTTTCAGTATAGCTTTCTTTCAGCACTCGGATGGTAGAGTATATGTTTTGAATTTCCCTTAGACCTATAATTGAAATTTCTGGTTTNTTTTCCATTTGGGATAATNTACTTTTTATAGTACCTATTGAATTTACTTCAGCTTCNGTAAGCCTNCCTCTTTTCTTNTTTAGTTCTTCTATTGATTTCATAATTCTATTACCTTGTGTCCTTCTTTTTTATAAGTGTTTAGTCTCTTTCTGGCGTGTGCTGCGAGGTATCTTCCGTTATCCATGAAATCATAGATGTATACGACCTCTTTACTAGAGTGTTTGCGTAAAGTCCGTCCAAGAGCTTGGATTGTTGCAATTGGGCTTTTAAGTCCTCTAGCATTAATGAAATGGGTGATTTCTTTGATATTAACTCCTGTTTGGAGAATTTTAGTTCCAATAAGGATTGAGTTTCTTTCACAGTTCGTAAAGCTTCGTATAGTGGCATACCTACTGCTGATATCATCCTCTCCTTGCATATAGAAAGTGTCTCTTCCAAGTGATTCTTGAAGTATTCTACCGTGTTCAAGGTCTCTAACGAGTATAAGTATTCTTGCTTTTTCATGGGTTTCCTTTATATTATTTACAATATCTTTAATAATATCATTCCTTACTGAATTATTAACAATAAGGGTTTCGTAAACATCTCTATAACCTAAATCGTCTATATTTATGTCTTGCTCTGGTACTGGTAATATTTGAATTATTGGTTTCGTTAGCACTCCTTCATCAATTAGATCAGAAGTGTTTCGACAAGTGTATATAGGACCAAATGCTGATATTAGTGTCCATTTAGGAATATTATCTTGAGGTACAGTGGCTGTAAAGCCATAACGAAATATAGATTTAGGGAAGCTTTCAATGGCAGCCACAGTTGTCTCACCATTAGCGAATTCGTGAACCTCGTCTACCATAAGAACTTCAGCATCTGTAACATAAGTATCAATTATTTTACCTATACTTTGGACAGTGCATAACATAATGTTTCCATCTTGATAACCTTCTCCAAAACAAACTCCAACATCATCTATACCACACTCATTAGTTAGGAAATCATAAGTTTGTTTTAGTAAACCCTTAGCATTAAAAAGAATAACCATCTTTCTAGGAAGAAGAGCCTTTATTAACCCTGCCATCATTAAAGTTTTACCAGCCCCAGTTGGAGCTTTTATAATACATCTTCTTGTTTTTAGTCCNTACTCTATTGCTTCCTCTTGATAGTCGAAATAAGTGAATTCTGGTATTTGCTTAATACTTGCCTCTGGGGGGAAATCTACCTCATATTCTATATCTGGTACACAGTCTATTTTTTCAAGATCAGCTAATACTGAATTAAGCATACCTGTACCAAAAGTCCCTGTTCTAGAAAAAAATCTCTTCTTTCCGTCCCATTGCCTTCGTCTATAGGAAGGAGTATATTCTGCTCCTGGAACTTTAAAACTATATAAGTTACCNAATACCTCTATAATTTCAGGGTTGTCTGTAATAAGCTTAGACTTTTTGTTGTTTACAACAATTTTCATACTTTATTATAGACTATAATGGGATGGAGCTTTTAACTGTATGGCTATAAAAGAAGAAAAAATTGATGTTGACTCTATTGTGGATGGTCTTTTGTCTGACTTACCTACAAACGCAGAGACGGAAGTTGAACTGCCTTCAGGAGGAATAGCTAAACTTAAACCTATTACTTTTGAAGAAGAGCGGCAAATGGTCGCAATTTCTAATAAGGGAGAAGACCCGTCAACCCTTTTAATAGAAAAATGCGTAACTGGGCTAGACCTAAACAAAATTCTATTAATTGATAAGATTTATTTACTTTTTAAATTAAGAGAGTTATCCTTTGGATCTGTTTATAAATTCATTATGGCATGTCCTTCTTGTAAGGAGCAGCAAACAATAAGCCTAGACATAAATGAAATGCCTGTTGTGGCTTTAGAGAATAGCTCAGAAAAAGTAGAGGTAACGCTTCCAATGTGTAAAAAGAAGGTTATTTTGAAAAGGGCCTCTGTGTCTGATGAGAGGATTATTTCAGATACTAGCAAAATGTTAGAAAATCTTTGGAGATTTATCATAAAGTTTGATAAATATGATGACCCTATGATCATTCAAAAAGTCCTATCCAAGCTACCCGCAGGGGATGTTAATACCATGATTTCTGAAATCATGTGTGAGGGTTTTGGTATAAGTACAGAGGTTATGGCGAGGTGTAGTGCTTGTGGTGAGGATTCCAAAATGGAGCTTCCGTTAGACAAAAATTTTTTCTCAGTGAGCTAGTCCAAAACAATTTGGAAAATCTTTTAAGGGAAGCCTATATACTAGTTAGAAGATGTAGGTTTTCNTATTCTGATGTTAAGAATATGAACCGATCCGAAAGAAACCACTTCATAGGCTTCTTTAAAGAAGAGATTATAGCCCAAGAGGAAAGTATAAATGCAGCTAAACGGAATAACGGTCGTTGAGAGACATAACCGCCCAGGAACCCTTAGTAGGNACATATTAAGACTTAATATTATCAATAACGGAGTTTCTCAGGATTTATATGCGGTTAGTTCCGTAAGTTTATTCCTAAAATCTCAAAATGTCTCCCCTGACACTGTATTAGCTTCTGGAACCCAGTTGATTTCTGATACTGCTGCAAGCACTGTTAAGTTCAGGTGGACTGGGGTAAGTGCTGCAAGCGCATTTAATACAGATGTTAGTAGTGCATCCTCCATTTATAAGGTTGGTACTGGGGATTATGCAGTGGTTCTTGATGGAACCCAAGGAGTTAGTAGTCTTGATAGGTCAGGGACAGCGATTGCAAATCAGGCAAGTTCCATAGGAAATTATATTGATGTATGGACTGTAAAAGTCTCTGCTAATACTGATTGGACAGTATTTATAAATGATGTTAAACTTTTCCCTGACTCTTTTGTAGCTATAACAGAACCACTTTTACTGAAATCAAGAACTAATCTTGTACCTAATAAGATAAGGCTTGGAGAGATCGTAGATCTTAAGATTGCTACTGAAGTTACAGTAATGAACAAGAATATTGATCAGACTGTAAAGGACACCTTATCAGAAGGCGTAATTCAAAACCCTAAATTTAGAATCCTTAAGCATAATGAAGATTCTAATCTTCCTTCTAGGGTTGAAGTTAAAAGTTATGCTGATACTTCGGCTTATGTTAACCTTACTGGGGACAACACGATGATTTACTCCCTAAATACTTCAAGCCTAACCAGTGGAACTATAACTGATTTGGGAGCAGGTACAGGAACTTATTCTGTAGAGGCGAAATATAATCTAATGAGTGAGACTATTATCTCACCGTTAATGTACTTCACAGTGCGCTAACGATAATATCCATATTATTTTCCCAACTATATTTCTCGTAATTTTGGAGGGTTTGTCGCAAGGCAGACTCTCCTTTTTTTATAAGAAGGGAGTTCCAATCCTTTACCCCTTTAGGGAAAACATATGAGATATTGTCCATACACAGTCTTGTCCTTAATCTTTCAAACCTTTCAAGACCCTCTCTACCAGCTTCGTCATTATCGTAAGCTACTACAATATCTCCAGGATACCCCTTTAGGTACTGCATCTGTATAAAGGACGGAGAGCAGCCATTTGTGCATGTTGCGTTAAGACCCGTCTCCTTGATGGCGAGAGCGTCAAACGCCCCCTCAGTGACATATAGGGGCTCCTCGGAGTGATTGTAGGGATATAGCACATGTGAGGCTTTCACGCCCTCCTCAGAAGAAGGGTTTAGGTATTTAGGGAAGGTGTCATGACTGAGCGAACGAGCAGTAAAGTAAAATAAACCCTCACTATCTTCAAAGGGGATAATTACACGATTATTAAACTTACCTGAATTACACTCATAAAACCGAGCAGGGTTTAGAGATCTAGATTGTAGGTAATTCCAAGCCGAAGAACCCTCTTCAACTTCAACAAACTCAGAGTGAGAAATGTTCTTGGTCTCAGGAAGTATTATCTTTGCTTCGCTTTCTTCAGGAAGCTTACCATTCTCAATACAGAAGCTGTAGAATACTTCTTTACCTTTTTGATAAGGCACACCACGAACAAGAGAAACTAGCTTGTAGAAGTTCCCAGTCTCCCCAGATTTAAAACATCTCCAAAGACCATTATCAAGATTAATGGACATATGCCTTTTCCAATCATCTTCATAAAATAGAGAAGGGATTACATACTCACGGCCACCGCTTTGTAATCTTCCACTTTTAATNTTTTCCTGAACCCACTCTCTAATCATCGCTTTCTCTTAGGTCTTACCGTACATTCGTTTAGTCTACTGGCTACCGTTGTAGGGTCATTATAGAGAGAGCATAGGCTTTTGTAACTACACCAATCACAAAATTCGTTTTTTGAAGGATAAAGGTCATCTTCCTTACAGTCTCGTATTTTTTTAACATCATCAATAATGTCCTTTACATGNTGGAAGATTGCCTGNTCTGTGTATGTGGCTGCTACTAGATTATTAGTTAACGGGTAATAGTGGGCGAATGATATTTTCCTGATTGGAACACCAGTCAGCTTGTGTACTGCGTACACATAAGACTTGCCTTGAGTGTCGCTGAATAGTTCAAATTTGTTTTTTTCTCTCTTACTGGTTTTATAATCAATAACGAAAACAGTGCCATTGGGTGATTTTATAATACGGTCAATATACCCCTCATGTAGAACATCAGAGGTAAGCTGCTCTTTGAAATGATGCTCAACCAAGGAGTCTTTAGGAAGCTGGGCGTTGAATCTAAGAAAGTTCTTAAGGCACACTTCAATTTTCTTATTGTAAGACTTTGGGAAGGTGTACTTGTCTTTTATTTCATTAGCTATAGACCATAGTTGATCTACCTTAATAGCACCAACCCCTTTTTCAAAGATTTCATGTATAAAAGAGCCAAAGTGCAAGGCACCTGTATTCCCTGGGTCTGTTTCTTCAAATCTGTTCACATAATTAAACTTATACTTAAGTCTACATTTGTTAAAGGATTCCCTTCTTGAATTGCTTATAGTGTTACATTCCATTACATTACCAATGGATAGTAGATTTCTATCTCTATGTCTAAAAAGAAACTATCTATTTGTTCACTGTTATATTTACATTTCTTACTTAGATATTGATAAAGACTCTTTTTCTTTATTGGCTTTTTTTCACTAATACCTTTAAGTATTCTAAATTGAAATTTCTTAATAAAGGCTATAGAGTACTTATATCGCCATTTTTCAACAAATTTATCACTAAAGGTGTAATCTAGTAAGTCTATAAACTCTATTATTTCGTAATTATCTGTATTCATTAATTAAATAGTATATATTTATATAATATATGGCAGGGAGCCTTTCCTTGAAATAAAATGTCCATAAAATCTGTAAATAGAAAAGAAAATCTAGATTTAGTAGAAAAGATACTTTTGCTTACTAGAGAAGAGGTTTCCTTCAAGACTGAAACTGTCCCTGGAGGCTGGTCCCAGCTTAAACCGCTAGATATTGCCATGTTTAGCTATGATGAGAAAACTTTTATGGTTTTATGTGTTTTAAATGAGAGGACTGGCACCAGGGACCCTTTTTTCACAAATGCCAACACAGGAAATAAGCTGTTATCATGTTTTGACCTTAAGAAGACCTCTGTAGATTCTTTAAGGGCAATTTTAGAATCCCTATATAATAATGATCTTAATATACTTAGGAAAATAGGAACCTATAGGTATTTTAAAAATATGTTTTCTATATTACTAGGAAAGAGACGGTACAAGACATTTTATAAGACCAACATAAGTGGTTTAACTAGGTTTAGGTTAGGGAGATAAATATGGCAGCAGCGGGTAAGGGGATATCAAGTGCAGTGGGAGCAACATTACAGGGTCTGCGGGTTGCGGCTGGAAGCGCAGTTGGGGCTCTAGGTGGTCCTGCTGGTTTAGCGTTAGAGGGTGCCTTGAGGCTTACTATAAAGGCAGTTTCAAAACTAACCCAAAAAATCTCAAAACTGAATGATATTAATGAGAGACTTTCATTAGTTAACCTTACTTTACAAAAGCATATTCAAGGTAATACGGGTGCTTTGGAGGCTAACACCGTAGGGTTTGGGTTAGCTGTTAGAGCTTTGACTGAACTTAAGGTTGCTGGTTTTGATGAGATTAATAAAAACTTAATTAATTTAGCAACTAGAACCAAAATTAGTGGACAGGACACGCAAGGGGTTATTAAGCTAGGTACAGATATTCTAGCAGCAGGGAGCAATCAAGAAGGCGTAATGGATGTCCTTTCTAAGAATATAGTTGATAATTCCTTAAAATATGGGACAACTACGGACTCAATGGTTAAAGCTGTTGGTAAGTTGTCTGATAATTTGCAAATACTTTCTATTATGGGCGGGACTGGGGCTGCCGCTGGTCTTACGGCAGAATTAACAGCAAGGCTTGGGCAAGAGAACTCTCTATTGATTGGACGCTTAATGAAGGAGCTTACTAGTGCTAATGCAAACCTTAACATGCAAGCTATAGTTGGGATGGAGAAGGCTGGAGATCTTATTACCATGGGCCTGATATCCAACGAAGCATCCATACAGAGCATAATAAAGGGGGGGGAGAGAGTAGCAGCACTACAGAGTTCTGCCGCCGCAACCAGTAGAAGAGCCCTGAAAGCCACCTTCGGAGGAACTAATCAGTTTTTCCTAGACCTAAGAATTGCTTCGGAAAAACTATTAGAAGCACAGAAACCAGCTTTAGGCGTGGTTGATGCTCTTATGAAAACTTTTACAGTTTTTAGAGGGCTTGTTTTGGACCCTCTTAAAAGTATTGCTATTGGATTACTTGACCCCTTTCTTACGCTAATTAAAGGAATATCTTTTTGGTTGGCATCTGGTCTTAATTTAGTAATGAGATCCGCTGGACCACTAATTGCAGCAATATTTAAAGTTATGGGTTGGGTGTTTGGGGTAATAGGAACTATCCTGTCAGTGGCTGCGAGTATAATTGAATTTATGAGTGATACTATTTCTGGGATACCAGTATTTGGACACTTGTGGAAGGATTCTGATAAAGAGCAGAACTCTACACTAAACACTATGAAAAAACTATTAGGAACTATAGCATCGGTTGATAAAGATGCTTTAGGTATTGCTTCTGATGAGGCGAGGGGTAAGGAACGAGATAGATTGTCAAAGGTAAAAGGTATGGAACTTAATGCACTTGATCTAGCTGCTTTAAAAAATATGGATCGCTGGTCTAGAAGAAGTGAAAACGCAGAGTTGCTGGATATAGGAAGAACGCTTAATAAGTTATTAGAGGATAAAAGTATGTCCGATGCTATTGTTAACAAACTAAGAGATGTTATTACTGTCATTATGGCAGGAGATAGTCGAGTAACTTTAGGAACTTGAGGAGATAAATTATGTCATTTGGTATAGACCCACATTTAGAAGATAAATCATTACTCGTTTTTGAGTTTAAGAACACACATAAAGAAGGTGTTTTTACAAGGATCCTTAATTTTCTTGAGAACATTACTGTCGCAGAATCTCTAGAAACAAATTACAGCGAGTATACTCCTATAGGATCTAATGGTTCCGTTTTTGCTTACTTAGGTGCCAAATCTCGTAAGTTGGAATTAAGCTTTAATTTAACTTTACCTAATATCCAAGAGCATACTATAGTTAAAGCAACAGCACTTGAAGTACAAGATAGGGTGGGAATAAAGAGTTCATATTTTAGAACAGAAAACTTTGGAGACTTTTACAAGAAAGACTCTTATGCTAATCTAATTGGTAAATTTGATACTGCTTTTTATCACAGTATGGACGATAATGAAAAGAAAATATTTGAGAAGAGACACGCTCGATTAAGTGGTGCTATAGTTAAACCTACCGAAATATCAAAAAACCCATCATTTGCAGCAGGCACGATAAAACCAGCCCAAAGGACTTTAGCAAATCAAATCAGTGAGACTGCTAGAGTTAAAAGTATTTTTCAAGTAATGTATTGGGTAAACTTAATAAGATCTTGTGTACTAACAAGTTCAAAAAGACCTTATTTAGGTCCACCTATAATTACTTTAACTCACGGTATAATGTTTATGAGTGTACCTTGTATATGTCAATCCTATAGTATAAATGTAGATGGTGAGGCAGGTTATGATCCTACAACTTTACTCCCACGAAGACTGAAGATTACTATGTCTCTTAGAGAAGTAAGATTAAGGGGAGGCGACTTCTCCCCAGAAGAGGGGAGGCTTATGCCAGGGTGGGATTCCTTATATGATGAAGATAGGGATATAGGGTATCCAACTATGGATCCTCAAGGTGTAATAACATTATGAGAGATTATGGCAATTTAAGCAGGTACTCTAAAGGGGGTATTGAAATAAAGCATAAAGGGGTTACTGTAACCACTTCTGTAGGGACTTTAATGGATGATGTTATTTCTACTATGGAAGGCTCCTATAATTATGAGAAGGGGAGGATCCCTATTATGCATTCCAATAGACCAGACCTTATATCTGATATATTTTATGATTCTCCTTCCCAATGGTGGTTTTTAATGCAATTCAATGGAGTGACAGACCCTTTTGAAGGGTTCAATTCGGGTGATCCCATTCTTATTCCAAAGTTATAACAATGCTTAATTATCCTGACCAACCAAATGTAGGATCTCCTTATGTTTTGCTAACAACACTAGAAAAGGTTATGGAAACTGGATCTACAAACCCGTTGGATTGGGAAAACCCTAATGAGGTAATTCTTACTTTACAGGAAGGAAATTTAATATCTTTTTCTGAGAAAAAGGGCAGTGAGCATGACTCTGCAAATCCTACTGTACTTATAAAATTTCTAGACCCTGAGATGATATTTCTACCAAGGTTTTTTGATCAAAGTATCATTAGGTTATATAGAAGTTATTTTAATCAGCTAAATATAAGATCAAGCATGCCATACAAAACAAAAGAGAGAGGTATTGTTGAAGCGAACGCAAGAGCAAAGACGCACTACGAGGCAACGCAAATAGTAGCGAAAGAAGAAGGTAGGGAACAAGAAGCGGATTTTGAGCCTTTAGTTGTGTCCTCTACTTTTGGTGAGAACCTTATTCAAAAATTTACTGATAAGGACCCAGCACTTTTTTTAAAATTTGGTAACGGGGTTGGTGTAGAATCAATTTGGAGAAGGTTCCTATTAACTGCTTTTTTTATATCACAAGATTCGGCTAATAACATGGAAATCACTATACAATTATCTGAGGCCCCATTAGACGCAGCAGAGTATAGACTGGCTATGAGTGCTAAGGCTGCTGGGGTTCTGCTTCCAGGTAATTATGAGAATCTTTGGGGAAAAATTAAAGACGATGATTTTAAGGGTGCTACGGGAGTTCCTATATTAAAACTAGGTCACATACCAAAGACGCAATCAGGAAAATACATTATTGATGTCATATTCTATGCAGAAGACTTATTAATAAGTTTATTAGAAAGCTTATATCAAAAATTCTTACTATACCATAACCCAACTGTGCTACCATTTGTTTTCTTATCCCCTAAAATA
>JGI25136J39404_1000217_pt1 | contig 9987 bp, 10 predicted proteins | sample ETNvirome_6_1000_FD_39404 | JGI IMG/M metagenome (IMG submission 39404)
CCAGTCGCAGGACGAGAGCCGTTCGTCCCTCGTCCCACGTATCAGTCTCCATTGTCGTGCGAGTGCGTCAGCGGCAATCTCCGCTGCTGGCTTCGCCACGATGGGCGAGGCCGGGTCACCGGAATACCGCTCAAGCTGTGGGTTAGGCTGACGGTCGGTGACCACACGAATCTGGTTGGGACTCAAGCCGGGAACGCAGTCATACGGGGCCACGCCGCCATACAGGAACTCATTCGTCGCGGCGTTGACCGCCCATCGGTGTTCAGCCATTACGCAGCACTCCCTTCCGTCTTGATGATCGAACAAGTCTGCGGCTTGACGTAATACGTCGCATCAGCGGTGCTGTGATTCACCGTGATCGAACAGGCCAAGGACGCGGTGAAATCGGCTGACGACGCCACGACGGAAATCCAGTGGTACGCGCCACCTGCACCGTTGTCTTTCGCAATTCGACCGGGCATGTTGAAGTCCGGCCAGTCCACGGATTCGTGAGGCGAGAGGCCACCGCAGAAACACCAAATCTCAGAGCCGACGCGAATAAACTCATGTGCGTAAAACGCTCGGATTTCGTTGACATTGTTGCTTGTCACGGATGTCGCGCCGTTCATCAGATTTACTTCAAAACTCTCAGACCCGAAGAAGGCGTCATACTCAGAGTAGCGGTCGCCACCCGTGTTCTGTTTCTGCAACGTACTCCACCGCAGGTAGAGCCGCTCGCCGTCAGACCATTCGTTCGCTGGGACCGTCCAAGAGATGATGGCCGTGGGTGTGGTCGTGTTTGTGCATTCGGCTAACGTCGCCGTGTATTTCTTCGACGCGCCACCACCCGCTGCGGCCCATGCAACGTCGGTTCCGTCTGACGTAAGCACCGTATTTGCCCCACCAACGCCGAGTCTTGCCCCCGTGACCGTCCCACTACTGCCGTAGAGAACATCGCCACGGGTCGTGAGGGGCGAGAGCGCAGCGAACCCAGCAGCAGCAGTTCCGGCTCCCGTGCCGCCATCAGCGATGGCAACGTCTGTCCCACCGGCCCGGTAGAGGGCGTTGCCTTCCACCGTTAAATTGCCAGCACTCGCTCTGGCGAGTGTAGTGTCACTCGCCGCGCCAACATTGACGGCGGTAAACTGCGGGCTGTCTCCTGTGCCCACACCAATGCTGGTGCGAAGCGTGGCACCGCTTTCCGCGACGGGATCAGTTGATCCATTCCCGACAATCATTTCGCTATCAGCCAGGACGGACATCGCGGTAATGGCAGTAGTGCCACTGCCCAGTAAGATCCCTCCATCGGTGAGGGTAGAAGCTCCCGTGCCTCCATCCGCGACCGCCACATCGGTGCCGCCCGCTCGATAGATCGCGTTGCCTTCGACTGTCAGATTGCCCGCACTCGCTCTTGCGAGGGTGGTATCAGCCGCCGCACCAATGTTGACTGCCGTAAATTGAGGACTATCTCCGGTCCCGACACCGATGCTAGTACGAAGTGTCGCACCGCTTTCTGCAACCGGATCGCCAGAACCGTCACCCACGATCATCTCACTGTCGGCCAGTACGGACATCGCGGTGATCGCTGACGCGCCACTGCCCAACAGGACTCCACCGTCCGTCAGGGTAGACACTCCAGTGCCACCGTACGCGACTCCCACATCCGTGGCTTGCCAGGTTCCCGTTGCCACCGTGCCTAGCACAGTAATGCTGGAGGAACTCCCGACATCCAGCGTCGTGGGATCACCAGATCCATCGCCAATGAGAATTTCACCATCGCCCAACACGGCGGTGGCCGTAATTGCACTGGTGCCGCTCCCCAGTAAGACCCCACCATCGGTAAAGGTGGCGGCTCCGGTGCCTCCGCGATTTACGGCGAGGGTGCCGGTCGCATTCGTCGCCGCGAGGTAGTACGCCCCCTCCTGCCCGTCGAGCTTGTCGGCATCGAGGTAAGTGACGACCGCTGACCCAGAGATACACGCAAACGGGGCATTCGTGCTGCGACTAAAGGTATGCAGCCCCGTAATCGTGTAGGCGTTTTCCTCGGTGATAATGGTATTTTCCGACAGATCCGCGTCGGTATTGGCAACTTGAATATCAGCCATTTACGCCTCGATATACACCAGCGCCCCATCAACCGATTGGGCACCACCAAGTTCCATGTTCAGTAGCGTGGCGGCAGAAGTCTCAAACCAGCCCACCGGATTAAACGGCAGCACAATCGTCTGCCCCGCCGTGGGTCCCATCTGTCCGGTGAGCGCCGTGCCCCCCGCACCATCCTCAAAGCGGATCGTGACTGCCGTGCCAGTCATCGTGGCAAACAGTGCCAAGACCCGGATCTTCTTTCCCGACACCGCCGCAACCAGTGTATTGTCCCCGCTAGAGGCCGCGTCAATCGCGGCCCGTTTGACCAGTTGAATCTCGTAGATGTCCTGAAATCCTTCTTGTGCGTGACCCATGCCGACTCCTATTCTGTGTGCAGATACCGATAATCGTAGCCAGGGCAACCGTCCCGGTTAAAGCGGCTCATCGCCTGAATGACCGGCGCAAAAGTTTCCATCCCCACCTGCGTAATGGGGATCTGATCATCGTCCTTCCCGACGCGCAGGAGCTTGACTGCAAATGTGGCAACAGGGAGGATCGTAATATCCGCATAGGCGAACGTCCCCCCCGCAGTCAACGCCGAAGCCGCGACCAGCCCATAATAGCGCACCGTATGGGTAGCATTCGGTAGCGGGTCCCAGAAAATCTGGGAGGCATTCGTGAAATACCGCACCGGCTTGCCGGTCATGGACGAGGACGCATAGACAAAATTAGGGTTTGCCGCGCCGGACGAATAGTGATCGCCTACGCCCCCGACACGCGCCAGATCCCACACGGGACGGCTCGTATCCGGGTCAATATACTGAAGTCGGTCGATGCGAAGGAGTCCTGATGGAAAGGTTGTCGTTTCCGTATTCGCGGCGGTCGTGACGGTGCCAATCGTGCTGCCCATGACATTGGGCTGAAGGGCAAGAAGGGATTCCAGGTGGTCCTGCGAGGCATTGACGGCCCGCAGTCCCAACGTCACCCCGGTTTCGCCGGACTGAAGTTGTAGCCCCCGGTCCAACACTTCCATGAGATCAAGAATCGTCTGACCCGTTGCCATCTAGTCCCCAGCATGGTGCCGCGCAAACTTGCTGCCGTTGGAATGCCCACACATACTCACCTGAATCTTCGTGTGATCCCAGCGATCTGACCCCACATCGTCAAGTGTATCTTCTCGGTCAGCATCTGTCTTGTCCCGATCCCGACGCATCTCCTCCTCGATTCGCGCCCAGTACTGCTTCCCCGATCCCCACTTAAAGCCACTCTGCTTATAGGCCAACGCAAGGGTGCGGGCATCAAGCGGCACGTAGGTGCCTTCGGAATCCTCCACCACAAAGAGGAGCATCCAGCCTGGACTAAGGGGATTCCGAATCCGAGGACGCTTATACCAGAGGAGCCAGCGTTCCTTGATGGGATGCCAGGTAGCTTCAAGGTCGGGGTGCAGCGCGTGGAGTTTCTTCTGAAACGCCGTAGGCGCAAATTTCACCCCAAATCGACCGGGATGCCAGAACCGGAGACTCTCCTCGATGGGTGGAGGAGTTCCTCCCGAGGACATTTAGCCAAACACCTTCAGCCCAAATTCCCGCACACGGTCGTCCTTGCTCGTCTTACAGTGCTTTGACATTCTGGCACGGGCAAGATTCTGCGACTGGCGTGAATCTGGGTTGTAGTTGGTGGCCCAGCCATCGACTGGACACTGCAACATGCCCTTCTCAGCGTCCTCAACGAGTCCTTCTGGCATCGGGGCTTCTTCCTTCACCCAATCAGCGGTGAAGCCAGGAGCTTGCTCCTGCCAACTCACGGCGAGTGGTTGCCGATTGCCATTGTCGTCAATGTAGGTCGTGACCTGATACGCATCCGACGCAATGCCGCCCCGATGTGGTCGCCCCTTGCCGTCCCACGCCGACATGGTGGGAAACCGTGGTGCGCCCCGACTAGACATCTCCCGCCACTTCTCCCATTCATGGAGATAGCGAGTGATGGAGTTCTTAATCACGGTCTGTCCGACCCACGATGTGCCCCGATGCTTCTGGAGTTCATCGAGTTCGTAGATTTTCCCGAGGACTTCCCGCACCGTCACCGGATTCACCCCTTTGGGAAGCGAATCCTTCAACACAGACACGGGCGATTCCCCGAGGTGCTGGAGAAAGAACTTGTTCTCCTCCAACGAGTATTTCACCGGATCAAAAACGTCCATTCGGACCCCCTTAATACGTCGTATTCGTACGAATCGGCTTCAGCACCACATGCACCGAACCTTCATAGGCGGTGACCGTGCCGGTATAATTCAACGAGAGTTGTTCGCCCTTATCCATCTTCCGGTTCGCTAGCGTCGAGGTTAGGGTGGATTGGACTGGCGTATTCGCCGTGCTATCCAACGCCAACGTCGAACTCAAGGCTGTAGTGAGACTCGCCGGAGCCGTTCCAGATGCCGCAATCCCCACATCTAAGGTGGTGCTGCTGGCTCCCGCAGTGCTATGCACCTCACGCACATCCATGATTTGATAGTCCTGATCAGCGACAAAAATACCCGTATCTGCCGCCTCTCCTGCGGAAATCGTATAGACGACATGCACTGGGGCAAGTTTCGCAATCGCTTTGATACCCATTCGTTCCTACTTTCTGGCGAAGTGGCAGGGGAGGAGCCGATGCCCCTCCCCCCACCTACTCAGGTTTACGACTCTGCAACGTCCTCGATCTTGGCCCCCGCTGCTGGGTTGTCACTCAGCAGTTCGCCCTGCCAGTACCACGCGACCTCGAAGGTCGAAGTGGATGCCTGACGGAAGAACGGAGTCCCATCGAAGATTTCCGAAATTGGACGCGGCACCGCATTCTCACCGTGACCGATGTAGAAATGCTTCGTGTCAAGCCCAATGATGGTGTTCGCCGCAAAGTACGGCTCTGCATGCCAGGGCTGGCCGCTGAAGCGGTAGATCGTGCGACCATCGCCGCCATCTTTCCCCTTCTGCTGTGCGCCACCCTCACGACCCACACCCGACCCGCTGCCGAGATCCTTCGCTGAACTGAACCCGAAGAATACATCTTCGCGCAGAAGTTCGTGATAGCGCCGGATAATCGCCAGATTGGAGATGTAGGCGTTCAACGACCCGCCGCCCTTCTCACGTACGGAATCTTCTAACTGCATCATCAGATCCTCGGTGAGAGCGCGGTTAGTGCCGCCGTTTGCTAGGACAACCGATTCCCAGTACTCGTTGCCAGCCGTGCCACGGTCGATCCCCCCGAAGTCGCCTTTCGGCGCGGGTGGATCGTCGTTGTCAATGATCCCCAAGAGACCATTGGTGTGGTACGAATAGCTAGTAGCCACGGTATCTTGGACGGTAAAATAATCACCCGCCGCCGTGCCACTGGGAGCCGATCCGCTAATGGTAATGGTCCGATTCGGCACATCCACTGCGCTGACTGTTGCCGAGTCTGCGAGCTTCGCGTTGTTGTCGGACGCATCCATCAGATCGACGACCATGCCCACATCCACGCTGGGGAGTTCCCCTACGGTGATAGTGGTCTGGTTGTCTGCCGCTGGCATAATCGCCAGTTTGCCAAGCCCATCGGAAATCAAATCCGCATTGATGAGCTTTAGCACACGACGACGGAAGCCCGATTCCATCATCTTCAGGGCCGTCTGGAACGCGAACTTCGAGTTCCGTGCGTCCTGAAGGAGCTTCCACGACATGTTATACAGCCCCGCAAACTCCGTAAGGGCAAAGTTGGCCTCGGCAGTGTCCGGGTTGAGATTGGAGGGGAGGCTTCCGCCTTCCGCCAAGCCCGTCCAGGCACCGGGGTTCTTCACCATAATCGGCATGAGGAACTGGCCCCGTCCACCAAGGGGTTTCTTCATCTTCTGGAACATGTTCCAACAGACGACTTCTTGGTTGACGAGATAAAGCACCTGATCCACACCGTAGGTGTATTTCAGGGCTTCCACTACGTCTGAGGTACTTGCCACGATTGTTCTCCTTCCAGCTTGGAAGGACCGTCTTATTCCGTAGAGCCAGGGTTGATCATGGGCCAGAGTTCATTCGCTCGGTCTTGCGGGGTCTTATAGCCGCCGGTTTTTCCGCTGATCGGTGAGGCTTCACCCCCCTTGGATGGGAAGGGCGACTGCTTCGCCGTTGCAACCGTTTTCCGGTCCATATCCCGAAACGTCTTTCGCAGTCCATCGAGTCGCTTTCGCACCATCTCGGGAAACTGCGAGTTGAGGTCATCCCCCTCATGCGAATGATACACATCCAGCATGATTTCTCGAATCACCTCGTCGTCGGGTAAGCCCTGCGTGTTCCGAATCTCCTGAAACCGAGTATCAAGATCCCGCTCTGCTTGCTGACCATACGATTGGCCCACGACATCCTTGAGGGATTTATAGTCGCGGTAGACCTGGGCGAGTGCTTGGTCGCGCTGCTGCAACTGCTGCTGAAGGGGTTGAATCCCTTCGGTCATCATCCGGCGCATCAATTCCGCAGCGGTGGGGCCGTCGAGATACGGCATTTTCGACAACTGATCCAGCATCGTTTGCTGGCGAGTGTCTCCCTGCTGCTGGTGCTGCGCCTGTTGACCGGCAGCGGCTTGCTGCTGCAACTGCTGCGCGTATTGCTGCAACTGCTGCTGCTGCGATCCTCGCTGGTCTTCCCACGCCTTACGCTCGTCGGCCAGTGCTTGCGTTTTCTTTGTGTACTCGGCCTGGACTTCTTTTGACCACGGCTCAGGGTCTGACGGTCCACCTCCTGAAGCTGCTGTGTCCTCGGAGGCTCCCTCGGCTATCTCAGGAGCGTCCACCACTTCGTCATCTGCCATCTGTCACTCTCCTCGTCGAGTGGCCTACGAGTGTCTACGAACCTATTCTCCTGCCGGAGAATGTCTGTAGACGTATTCGCATTCCGTATTCGCCTCTGAGCATGAAGCTCGGGCAGTCGGGATAGTATAGAAAAGGACTTTAACGCCTGTCAAGGCTTGCCACCTACTGCGGTCCTCGCGGTCCCTGCTGTGCCATCGCTTGCGCCAACGCTTGGGGTGCTTGGGGCGCGATTTGCTGACTCGCCCGCATCTGCTCCATCGCCATGTCAATCGCTTCCGCAGCCGCTTTCGCGGCGGCTTGCTGGGCAGCTTGGGCGACCGCGCCCTGAATCTGGGACTGTGCCATCCCCTCTTGCCGCTGTTCAGACGCTTGGACGAGAATCTGTCGGCAGCGGTTCCAGAACTCGACAAATCCCTGCTGGATCTGCGTGGATGCGCCAAGAAACTCGGTGGTCGCCATTTCGGACTCTAATTCGTCCATCACGACGCGTAAATTCCAGAACGGCATCGGGAGATGCTCGGGTAACGCCTGTCCCTGCCAGAGTCGCTCCACCAAGGACATGGCGAGTTTACGGTACTGCGATTCGGTGTCCTCGCGTCCCACATCGCCCATCGAGAGGTCGGCGGCGATCTTTTCCTTGTCAATCCGGCCTGTGCGCTCGTCGATATACAGCACACTGAGCGGGGACTGAAGGTGTTCCCGAATCCGCGCTTCCCGCAGTGCCCGCAGTTCTGGCACCAGACTCCCACGCTCCACGGTGACCGAATAATCCGTGCCGGAGCGCAGAATATCCGAGGTCTGGAAGATAAAGACCTCATCCTTCATGTTCCGGTCGGTGTAATGGAGGGTGCGGAAGGCCGGATAATACTCTTTTACCCGATTTACGCGCATTTCCTTGACTTTGCCCATCCGCTGGCCGATATGCTGGTAAAGATTGCCCCATTGGGTGTCGATAATCTCCTGCAACATCGGCACCGCCATTGGTCCACGCAACTGCCCCGGAAACTTCTGCTCTTGGAACAGATCCACGCCCCCGGCGATTTCCCGCATCAATTTGAGCGTGAGATCCACCGATTGCATGAACCACGCCGGAAGTTGGGGCGGATCACGCCGCTGCACCATCTTAACCCCGGCTTCGTTGAGGCCATTTTCAATCGGCGCGGGATAATCAGCGGGCATATCCTCCCGCTTGAGGCTTGGTCCCAGCAGTTCATCACCGTAAATTGACGCATTCGCCTGTTCGCCAAGCTGGGAGAGGCGTTTATTGAGGAACCGCTGGGGAGCAATCAGGTCGGAGACNTAATCCCCACTCCAGAAACTCGTCGTCGTCGGGGTCCAGTGGAAATCGACGAGCGGAATCGACTCGTACGGATTGTCCTCGTTCTTGAGGATTTGTTCCCCTGGGATAAAGGCGGTGTAGCGCCCTCGGGGATGTTTCTCGGAAATTGGCTGGTAGCGTTCCACGACGACGCACATATCGGGGTCATTCTGATCCCGACTGCCTTGGACGCGAGGAATNAGGTCTTGGAGATGCACGGAGCCAGTGGGATCACCAAATTGCTTCAGATCCGTGCTGAGAATCCTGACTTCCTGCGTATCCTTGATATTTTGGAGTGTCTCCTTGCTTACATCGTAATTCGCCTCAATCCAGCCTACCGTGCGGATTTTGGCGATATAGACCGCCTGATCGGGGGCAAGATCGTCAATCGAGCGTACCGAAGCGTCGATAAAGACCTGCAAGGGACTCAAGACCTCACTCCCAACATCTCCGGCCAGTACCATGTCCTCGATCACGGTAAATTGCTCTTTCGGGGCACCCTGCGCCAGCATTTGTTGCCGCTGGGACTCCGGCACCGGCTCCTCTATGCCAATATGCGCCCAGAGCAACTCGCCGGTCTCCTCATCNAAGCGAGGCAGCGGCTCCATCGTTGCATCCTTGACCCACGGGACATATTCAAACGCCACGCCGCCAATCGACATCCACCACAACAATTCCCAGGTGCGGGAGGGCTGATCGAGCTTCTCGTCGAGCGCCCGGATGAGTTTATTGACCACCTCGGTCTTGGCGATGGATTTGGGGTCCTGTTTGTCGGCGCGGGCCTTAAATACCGGCGCGACGGACGACAGCCGTCCCATCATCTTGTAGAGCATCTGGGCCGCGATATTAAAGACCAGATGGAGCTTATTGGGGTCGCGTTTGCGGGTAAACAGCACCCGATTTTGCGTACCCACCCAGTGTTCGCCCGAAATGAAGGCGAGATTGGTCANAATCCTGAGTTCGACCGATCCCACGCGACGGGCTTTCTGTGCCCGCAGTCGGTCGTAATCGGTGGAAAAATCAACAAGGTCTTGCTCGTCTTTTGGCATAGCTGATTCACACTATCGTGGAACTTTATTTCGACGTTTCACTCTCCGAACGTCAACATCACTCTTTCGTCCTAATTCTCCACCCAATGTTCCAAAACTTTTGGAGAACTGTCCTAAACGCCACAATTTATCTTGCGAAACAGGCTGGGTGTCAAAGGCCGATGGAATCATCCTTCTCATCCTCTTAAGATCCTGGTCGCTCTTTCGTCCTAATTCTCCACCCGATGTTCCAAAACTTTTGGAGAATTGTCCTACTAGACGACCCAATTTATCTTGAGAAACATTCTGGGTATCAAAGAGCGTTGGAATCATCCTTCTGACCCTCTCAAGATCCTGGTCGCTCATCCGACCTTGCCCACCTAGCTTTGCAAACATCTCGGCAAAGTGAGCANACGGGTCTGTCTTGCGCCGTATGTTCTTCGGGGTTGATCCGAGCGTACGCTTCTGTTCCTGATCCTTGCGGTATCTCGCAATTCCTTCGGGAGTGTATCCGTAGCCTTCTGGCATGATGTGTGTCCTTTGTGGTTAGTATCCTAACGCTCGAAAAAAGGCTTGAGAGGGTTCGTCCAACTGTTTCAATAATCCGCTAGCGCCCCAAGATTTTCCTGGGATCTGCGGCAGGTATCCGCCTTCAGTAAATCCAGCCTTTTTCAGCATCCCCTCAGTCACCGGCTGACCGTTTTTGAGGCGTAAGGTGCTAGTGGCTGTCGGCAGTTTGCCGCTCCGCAGGTAGCCCAGATGCG
>JGI25136J39404_1000219_pt1 | contig 9862 bp, 12 predicted proteins | sample ETNvirome_6_1000_FD_39404 | JGI IMG/M metagenome (IMG submission 39404)
CCGGACGGGTCGCGCTTCACCACTAAACTCGAAGTCCTCGCCCCGAATGAGTCGGGCGAGATCGTCAGCAAGGAGGCGCAGGACTTCCAAAAGTACGCGCACCACCACGACCTGAAAGCCGACGACCTCGGAAAGGCGTTTCGGAGCAACGGCCACGGCTTCACGATCTCCGGCATGAAGCCCCGTAGCCGTAAGTTCCCGATCCTCGCGACGCGCGACGACGGTAAGACGTTCAAGTTTACCGCCGAGGCTGTCGCGCAGAATTTGAAGCGGTAAGCCGACCAACCCCAACCAAACCAGACTCCTAGTTTTTCCCTGAACCTGAACCATGAAAACAAAGCAAACTAGCGCGGCCATCTACACTCTCAAAACCTACAAGATCGGCCGCGCCATGAGCGACGGCTACATCATCGACTACTCGGTGTTATGCCCCGACGGGCTAGTGCTCCATTTTATGAACGACGGCGGCGGCGGTCCTGACCATTGCACGCACGGCGTCCAAAACCGGGAGACGGTTTTCGCGCCAGAGCAGGAGCAAGCCCTCGCCGAATGGTGCGAGACGCAGCCCGAACTCGTCGCATACCACAAGGATTTCGCGGAGAAGTACGGAAGCCCAGAATCGAAGTGCGATGAGTTACAGGCGATGCACCGGAAAAACTGGAAACCTTCAACCGACGGCTCGACCTCGATCTGGGCCGAGGAGCAGGGCGCGGCGCTGGAGTTCCAACGCACGATCAAGCGGACCGCCAAGCGGACCGTCTGCTGGCACAACCCCGGCGATACCGAGGGGCTGCGTTACTACACCATCAAGCGCGGTCGCAAGTTGACCGACGAGGACCGCGCACGCCTCGCGGCGAAAGTCCGCGCGGACTACCCGGACGCGATCATCCACGGCGGGGGCGAATAATGAAGACCCAACGATACGCAGAAGACGGGGAACGTCTCACAGACTGTTGCGGTTGTTACTCGACCTACTCGCATACCGCGCTGGACGACGCGCCAGTGCTTTGCTGCAAGAAGTGTTGGGAGGAAGTGGAAATCGGCGAAGGGGACGGCACCCAACGCAAGCCACGGGCCGAGATGACCGCTAAGGAAAGGAAAGCCGACCTCCTTCGCTTTATCGGAAGCGACCGCCACCAGTGGGCCGACGCTCAAGCGGTGGAGGACTACATCCACAAGATCCCGCTAACGCGGGACGAGGCGGGGTTCTTCGACCGCTTGCTCTCGGCTGCCCGTGAGCACGAGGCGAACGACTAGCACCGTCCAACTTGCGACAAGACCGGAGACCTTGCGGGGTCTCCGGTTTTGTTTTAAGCGGCGAACACGTTACGCCCTGAGCGGGTAGCGGTATCGACGGCAGCCGTTACCCTGCGCGTAGGAGGGGGAGACCATGCGCGCAGCGTTCGCGTTTTTAGTTGTTTGGGTTTTTGCAGCCCTGCCGTTAGCAGGGCAGGACATACCGACAAGGCCGGGGAATATTCTGTACGGCCAGAGCTGTCGCGACCGCGCCGTGCTGTTCTACTTGGCGGCACCCGTGCGCGGCTTGTCGCTCGACTACATCGTCGACGTCGGGGACGGTGAGCCTCGGGCGGCGGTCGCGTGGCTCGGTATCGGGTTCAACAAGAGCCGCATAGCGATCGGCAAGGCGCAGGGCCAAACGTGCTGGTTGCTGGTTGCGCCGTCGTGGGTCGTGCCAATCGCCCTGGTTGACGGCTACGCCGCGCGGTCGCTACTTCGCGTCCCGCGTGATCCGGCGCTAAAGGGCCTGCCGCTATTCGCGCAGCTCCTATACGACTCGCCCCGGTTCGGCCTGGCGCTATCGCGCGGCGTTCAAATGAGCGTGCAATGACTTAAGACGCAACCCACAGGTACGACGCAAGCGCCGCGAGGACGAAGGCCGCCAAGCGCCAACGGCGAATCCTGCGGTGAAGGTCGCGCGCGATGATGCCCGCGAGCCAGTCGGCGATATGCTGGTCGCGCTTGTTTTGCTCGAGGAGCGCCTGCGCGGAACAGATTACGCACCAGTCGCCGGGCGGCCGGCGGCGGTCTCGGCACGACTCGGCCGGGTCTTGTAGACACTCGGCGACGAACAGGACGCGCGAGACGTGCAGGGGTATCCGGTTCATTCGTCGTCTTCCTCGTCGGCCGCGTCGGGGAACTCAGGGAACTGCGAAACGATAACCGCTTTATACCACGCGGTCGTCCCCATGACCTCCGCCAGGTGCGCGCGGGCGAACAACGAGAAGCACCATTCGGCTTCTCCGAGCAGGAACTCCTGCTCGGGTGAGCGGGTGCCGTCGTCGGATTCGATCCCGAGACCGTCGCGCCGCATATCGACCCAGAGGTCGCGCAGGCGGGAGAGCTCGCGCGTGACCTTCCGCCGGAAATCCTTATGTATCACCCGGTCGGCGGTCACGGTCTGAGCGCCTCCCGCGCTTGTATGGCTTTNTCGGTCGGGGTCCACGAGCGGCCGGCAAACGCCGACCAGCCCGGATGCACCAGGACGAGCTCCTGCGAAACGTAGCCCNTGGACGGGTATACCGAGGCGTGCCCGAAACCGCCATTCCAGCGCGTCGGGTCCGGCATGTAATCCGAGCCGACGGCAGGGGAGGCCATCATCGGGGTCGACATCCACGACAGCGGCCCGGTGCCGAACGCATTGTCGTGGAATAGCTGCGGCCGGTGGGTATGCCCGGACGTGCCGGACATTTTGAACCGCTCTAGCTGGACCTGGGCGGCGAATTTGGCGCAGCTCGTCCCGTGGGTCGCGACGTAGCTGTCGCCGTATACGACCCAGTTTTCGCGCACGTCGCGCGATCGCGCCGACGCGGTCGGGGCTAGAAACGAGGACCGGCAGACCAGATTTATCGCGTAGTCGTCGAGGCCGAAAATCTGGTCGAACGACAGCGAGGGAAAAGACGCGAGCGCCGGCGCGGTATCCGCCAGGTAATTCGCGAGGCGGTACTCGTGGTTCCCGACGACAAAGTCGATCTGCGCGCCAGGGCAAGTCGACCGCAGCCGGCCGAACAGCTCGCGCAACCAGACGCACTCATCCCAGGCCGTCATATGGAAATGGCCCGGTAGATCCCGGTGGCGGCTAAACGCTGGGAAGTCGACGCCGTCGCCGTTTATGCAAACGACGTCGGGTTGCACCATCGCGCAGACATCGAGGAACACCTCGAGCGCGAACGGGTCGCAGTAATGCGAATGCAGATCGGACGCGATTAGAATTTCCAGGTGGTCGCGCTTGTCGGCGGCGAGCAGGAAACGGTCGGCGAACCGCAGCACGTTTTCCTCGGCGAACTCGGCGACCCGTTGGTGCGTATGCAAGCGGGCCGCGCGGTTGCGGACCTTGGTCGTGGTCCGCAAGTCGGCCAGGCCAGCCGCCCGGAGAAACTCGGTGTGATTACCGAAAAAGCCGTGGACGAGCGTCTCGTCGTAATGCCCGAGCTCCTGGTATCGTTTCCGCGAGGCGGCGAACCCCCGGAACGGGTTATCGACGTGATCGTACACCCGGCGCAGGTCCTCAATAAGGGCCGCGCGGAGTTCGCGTTGCCCGTCGGGATCGCCGTGGAGCTCTTGCTGGGCCGAGCGGTGACGGGCGCGGACTTCCTCGGCGGCGGTTTTCGCGGCCTCGAGTTTCTCTTGTCGTTCGCTACGTTTCACGAGACCACCCCGCGCAGCCTAGAGCGTGCGCGCGTAAAGCTGCGTAGCCCAGCGCGTACCCCTGCTCGGCGACCAGCCATTCGTGGAACGCCATAAGGCTCCGGTCGGTTTCGCCGGCCTGCGCGATGCGGACAAACTCCAGCACGAGCTCGACGATACGGGCGTCGCGACACGTCGCGCAGCGCGCCCGCGCGGGGCGGGCAGCCTTCGCCCANCGTGCTANATCATCCTTCGCCAATAACGTCCCCCATAAAAACGGAACCCCGCCGAGCGGCTTCCCCACCCTCCGCCGTGTCGGTTTGCACCGATCGGGCTTGGTCCCGCCACGGCAGGGCCCCGCGTTTATTATGCCCCGCGAGGCGCTCGCAGACCAGCCCGAGCCTTGAGCGGTGAGCTGGGCGGGGTTGCGCTCTTTACGAAAGCCCGCTCGGCGTGCTAGAGTGGCCACCGCCGAAATGCGGCAGGGAATCCAGAATACGCCAGGCGGCGCAGGCCGGGGGATAAAATGACGACCGAGCTACGAGTCCGCAACCAATCGCAGCAGCTCTACGTCCGCGCGCTTTCGACAGCGTGGCGGAACGGGATCCAGCTACACGACCCGTCGCTCTGGTTGCTCCGCGACCCCGAGGCCGAGGAAAAGATGCTGCGCGACGCGGATATCCGCCACGCGATCGGCTACCGCCGGCACCTGATCGCGGGCAAGGATTGGAACCTGACNCCGCGCAGCGAGCAAAACCCCCGCGCAGCGATGGCCGTACACGTCGGGACCGAGCTCCTTAGCGGCCTGCAACATTTTACCCAGGCCCGAATGAACCTGGCGCGGGCGTTCTTTAGCGGTGCGCGCTTTGGTCGCATCCACGGGCGACCGCGTACGCTGACGCTCGGCGACGGTAAGCCCCGGACCTGGTGGGTACCGACCCGAATCGAAGACCTCGACAAGAGGCTCTACCGGATCGTCCCGCAAAATGACGGCGAGACGCTAACGGCGCACTGGGAGCGGTGGAACATCGCCGCGCAGGAGTTTCGACCCGAGACACGCCTCGACGCGATCCACACGATCCGCCACGTCTATATGGACGACGGCGCGTCCCTGGGGCACGGGTCCGCGTTACGCGAGGCGATTGGATGGCACTGGTTCGCCAAAACCCACGTATTCGCAGAGTCACTACAAGCGGTCGAGCGATTCGCCCAGGGTATCGTCACCGCCAAGGTCGACGGCGTGCGCGACGCCGAGACCGGGCTACCGAACACCGAGCTAATCGACCAGTGGACGAGCGTCCTAGAGGATCTCCGCTCGAGGCACGTCCTGGTATTCGACAAGGCCGACGAGGTCGAAATAATGGGGGGCAACTCGGACGGCTGGCAACTCCTCCAGTCGATGCGCGAGGAACTCCGTTCGACAATCTACACCCTGATAATGGGGGCCAACCTAACGACCGCGGCCAACGAGGGCGGCAGCTACGCCCTAGCCGAGATCCAAGAAAACAGCACCGAGGCGCTCGTACAGTTCGACCGCGAGACATTACAGGAAACCCTGACAGACGACCTTCTGGGCTGTGTTTGGTTTTTGAACCACGCCAACCTATTGGAGCTAAATCTGACCACCTTGGATAAGCCGCGCTTCAGCATAACGCAGGAAAAGCGGCAGGACCCGCAGGAGCGCGCGAACGTGGCCTCGACTCTTAGCGGCATGGGCGTCGACTTGAGCCTGGGCGACGTGCTCGAGCAGACCGGATTTAGCAAACCCGACCCCGGCGAGGACGTTATCGCCGGCAGCGTCGCGCCGCCTGCGATGCCTGGCGGCTTCGGTTTCAAGTCGGGGGCCGCTACTTGAGCACCCGCCGCAGCGACCTCGAGCTGGGTATGTATTTCGTCGGCCGGCACGACGCAGGGATCGAGCCGTTTTTCGCCAGCGTCGAAATCAAGGCGGGCGAGCGGATCGTAAAACACCACGTCGACCCGGCCCTGATCGACAACGCCCTCGACGACCTATCGAGCTGGTGGTGGCAGCGTATGGACGCGGACGTTATCCCGCCGACCTGGCAGGGCTACCCCGACACGATCAAGGAACGCGGCCAATGAAATTAGACGCGCAGAAGTTTCTCGAGGACCTGACCGGCAGGCACGCCCGGCTGTATACCGACCTCGTCGGCGATATGGTCGTCGCCATAGCCCAGGCCGACCGGGTCAGCCTACGGGCCGCCCGCAAGGAACTCGAGCAGGTTACGACCGAGACAATGGGCGCGGCCGAGGTGCTGGGCGCGTCGATAATGCTACAAAGCGCGGCCAAACTCCTCGCGCAGGGGGGCCAGACCATGCGCGGCGATCGGCGCTATATGCTCGCATTCGCCGACGAGCCGACCCAGACGATCCTGCCCAGGGTGACCTTCGCGGAGGCGGTGCAGGATATGGTCGACCGGGCACCGATCACCATACGCAACGCAGCCGAGCGAACGGCGCAACGTATCTCCGAGCTCTACAGCTCGGTTCGGCCTATGGTCGGATTCGCCCGGAGCGCCGAGCANGCCGTAACCGAGCGCGCCCAAAGCCTGATCGCCGAGGCGATCCGCGAGGGTATCCCCGAGGTGGACATCGGCCGCCGGATCGTCACCGACGTTAACCTGATCCGAACGAAAACGGCGGCCTGGTCCGAGGGATACGCCCGGATGGCGTTCCGTACCAACGTGAATACCGCCGTGAGCGCCGGCCAGTTCCGCCAGGCGCGCGACCCGGATATCCGCAAGGTGATCCCGGCGTTCCGTTTCGACGCCGTCGGCGACGCCGACACGCGCGACAACCACAACAAGGCGGACGGTATTATTATGTCAGTGTCGAATACCGACTGGAGCGAGATCGCGCCGCCGCTCGGCTACAACTGTCGATGCAGCGTGGCGTTTGTGGGCGTGCCCGAGCTGCGGCGGCGGGGGCTGGTCAGGCCGAACGGCGACGTAATCGAGAGCAAGGTCCCGTCGGGCGCGTTCCCCGACGCGGGTTTCCGCCANGCCGGCCGGCCCGACCTATTCCTGGGGGATCANTGAAACGCTGGGCCGAGCTCGCGGACGACTTCCGGCGCGTCGCCTTCGCGCGTGGCGTCGAGATTGTCGCAGATGCGATTCCGGCCGACCGGGCCACGGTGTATCGTCTGCTGAACGGGGTAACCCAGCACCCTACCCGCGCCATCCGCGCAGGGGTCGAGCGGGTCGTCCGCGAGAATCAGGCCGAGGAAAAAACAGCATGACAACCATAACGCATATGGCAATGGGCTACCGAGCGACGCGAACCGATGACGCGCTAACAGTTCACCGCGTGCCGATTTTCTGCGCGTGCGAACGCGGCGAGGTGCAATTCGACGACGTCTGGATCGCGTCCGCCGTGAGCAAGGCGAAACAAAACGAGCGCGAAGGGTATTACCCACCGCTGCATATCCGGCACCACGAGGCGAGCACCGAGGCGAACGACTCAGTACGGGCGGCCGGGTATTTCTGTATCCTGGGGGCCGAGCCGATCACGTTCAAGGGGGCCAGGCGGACGGCGATCCTCGCGGATCTGGTTATAACCGACCCGGNNACCCAGAAAGAAGTCCTCGCGAAGCGCCTACCATANCGCAGCGTGGAAATTTTCGACGTCGATGATCCGGCAATAGACGGCCTCGCGTTGCTCGACCACGAGGCCCCTTTTCTCGAACTCCCTATGCTTATGGTCTCCGAGGTGGACGAACGCGCAGCGACCACCAAGCTCGGCGGGGCTGTCGCAGATGCGACATTCCGCCGCCCCTGGTCGATGGACGCGCGCACAAACGACGAACCTGTGCTAGCGTGTTTCAGGAAAGGCGCAGCCGCCCATTTACTTTTCCGCGAGGGAACCATGGCAGAAGACAAGACGACCGACGAACTGATCGCAACCGAAACAGCCGACGCGACGCGTACGGCGCAGTTCGCGGAGAACGGCGACGACCCGAAGGACAAGGAATACAAGGCCAAGGACGACGACGACAACGGCGAGGAAATGCAGGAAGTCCTCGACGTGGCCGGCGTGGTAAAGGCGATCGAGTCGGGCGAGATTAGCGTCGCCGATATGGACGCGATCCTTACGGCCATCCAATCGCAGACGGCCGAGTCGGCACCCGAGGAGGAGGAACCAGCTCCCGCGGTTACGCCGGGCGTCGAAGCGATGCGCCGCGGCAATAGCCTATCCGCCAAGTTCGCCTCGATTGCCGGGGAGAACGAGGCGCTCAAGGCGCGGCTCGATGCGCGCGACGCATCCGACCAGCGCACGAGCGACGTAGCGGCAGCCATGAAGCGGCTCGAAGGTCGCCCGCTCGGCGCGGACCTCGAGACGCGAATGGTCACGTTTCACAAAAGCCACGGCGGCGAAGCCTTCAAGGACTACGTCGACAGCATGGCAAAGACCGCCGGCGTCTGGCCTGACGACGAGGACGGCCGGGGCGAGACATTCAACGCGCAGCTCGGCAAGGTGCCCGCTGTCGCTATGCAATACCAGGACAAGGGCACCGGAGCCGTCGACCAGGCCACCCGGTATTCCCGCGAATGGGAGACCCTGCGCGGGTCTGGTTTGCGGACGTCCGAGGAACGATACGTCGCCCTTAACATGGCGAAGGATTCAGGAGCGGAGAGCTAAACAATGGGCGACAGAACAAAGACCAAAATCTACGAGACGCGCCCGAGCGCAGGCCGGGACTCTTTTCCAATCAAGGACGGCGTGACCGTTGCGCCCGGTACGCTTGTCCAGATTGATCCCGCCGCCGGGTCGCTCGACCACTGGTCCGGGGCAGGGACTTTTGCCGGCATCGTCATCGGCGGCGTCGATCGCGCAGGCGACGGGGTTCTAACGGGCGAGACCGACGACAGCCCCGACCCGCACGCTTACGTCGACACGAGCGGCGTCGTGCTTATGCACGTGGCCGTCGCTAGCGGGGATGCCGGAGGCGTTGGCGACCCGGTCTTTTGCGCTGACTCAGACGCGGCGAACCTAACGGTTGTCGATACCACCAACCCGCCTATCGGATTCGTCCTGCGATTCCGTACCGCCAGCGACATGGACGTGCAACTCTTTTCGATGGCCGAGTGGTCTATCGGCGACGCCGCTGACGGCACTAAGTGGGATAGCTAGGAGAACCAATGGCAACTGTAATTTCTAACAACGTCCTGGTAAACGGGCTCCGCACGGAGTTCGCAGATACCTACGAGGCGATTCGCAACCGCCAGGCGGACAGCCGCCTCGGTCAGATCATGGACCTAAGCATCGGCGCGACGAACCGAAACCACGATTTCGCGTACTTCGAGAGCTCCCCACATATTTCTTACTGGGAGAGGGGGGAGACGATTCCCACCGATGCTATGAGCTCGGTCCAGTTTAACGTGCCGATCTACGAGTGGGCGCGTCGGGTGCCCTGGTCTAAGCACGACCGCAAAGACGACCAGACCGATTCGCTAATGACCATGGTTAGACAATGCGCCAGCAGCGCCGCGTTACTTCCAGAACGTATGCTGTTCGACCTGCTGACCGGCAGCGCGTCGACTATGCCGGCCGTCCCGCTGGCACCCGACGGCGTTGCGATGTTCAACGCGACGGACGGGGCCGGCGGTGCCCGCTTCGGCGAGAGCGGCGGCAACATCGTCGCGGGCGACGGCGTCACCACGACGGCGCAGATTCAGACGAATTTCTACGAGTCGATCGTGCGTTGGAAGTCCTTCCAAGACGGCAAGGGGCAGCCGCTACTCGGCGACGACGTGCTCGAGCAGGGGTTCCTGATTATCCACCCGGTGGAGATCACGCAGAAAATGGAGGAGGCTTTCGAGCAGACGCGCCAAGTCGGCACCAGCGGGTCGACCCCGTCGAACGTGGTGCAGGAAGCTAACCGCACCGTCGAGCTCTGGGGGACCAACCGCCTAACCGACGTCGACGACTGGTATATCTTCCTGAAGGGCGCGCCCAAGAAGCCGACCTTCTTCCTCGATCGCGAAGGCGTACAAGAATTCTCCAGCCTCGAAGGGGATAACAACTCCGACCTGACGCGCAGCACTGGCGAGGAATACATCCAGTGGGAGACCCGCGCCGGTAGCGGGATCGCGCTCCCGTTCGGGGCCATCCAGATTACGAACTAGAAGGCCCGACATTGCGCCAGCGGGCCGCCGTTCTTCTAGGACGGCGGCCCGCTGACATAAACCCCTAGACA
>JGI25136J39404_1000221_pt1 | contig 9782 bp, 10 predicted proteins | sample ETNvirome_6_1000_FD_39404 | JGI IMG/M metagenome (IMG submission 39404)
GACGATGTTGATCCACCGATAGCTTTGTTCAAAGCTTTACCTCTATAAAAACTATTAATTCTAATAGGTCCTCCAACCCACTCTCTTAACGGTTCAAATACTTGTTCAGCCAACTCTTTCATGTTTGCTAATTCAAATTGGCTTGGAGTATTATCTAAACCTCTTCGCGTAGCTGTTATGCTATACACTCCCTCCTTATCGCTTATGTGTTTACTTATCATATTATTTTATTTATGTCCATTCGACTTCTACCGTAGAAGATAAATACCAAAGTTTACTAGCGGTACTACCAAGAACAACTGTGTAAAGCATGTCCCCCTCAGCAAACGCCACACTAAAAGAATCCTCGTCAATCTCAGTAACTTTANTATTACCTATAGCTGTAAACCGCGTAGTTGTAACCAACACTGGTGTTACATCATNNNTCGGNGTTAGCGACTGGTGTTACTTTTACTATACTCATATCTATAGTACCACTCCCAGCAGAAGAAGCCCAACCTTGCCACTTTGTCAACACGCCGGCTCGAGGCATGACGTGGGCTCCTAACCTTAACACGTCGTAGTGCTCTAAAGCTGTAAGACCGTCAGTTCCAGAACTTGCACTATGCAAAAATGGCGCTTTATTATCCGTCATTATCTGCTGTCTCTCATAGTTCGTACCGTCAGTAGTACCATAACCTTTAAAGTCAAAACAATCGCTCTTAGCAGTGGCTTTTACTATTTTATTATTTGAATCTAAACCTAGGTTACCTCCACTAGCTATTGTGCCAGTAGATATATCTTCTAAATAGACGTCGCTACGAAATCTAGATATTAAATCGTATATATGTTGGCCTATCCANTTCATATTAGTTTATTATAACGTCTACCGTAGGTGTTTCTGAAGCAGACTTAGTCAATTTNATNTATAACCCAAATTCGTTAGAATTATTATTGAACTTTATATCTTCATATATTAAAGTGACACCTATANGATNGNTCTATTGCTTTTAGCAAATAAAACGTTCCTGTAAGTTTTTTCTCAATGTATAAATCTACAGTACACTTAGTACTAGCGTGAATATTGGTTAAAGATATTTTAGAAACGTTAATACCATCTCCCGCTGCTAATAATTCTTGAGTAATTTCACCACTTATATTATGATGTAAAGTCGCCATGTTTTATCCTAACCCTTAGCTGCTACAATACCATCTGCAAACACCATATACTCTAAATACTGAGTTTCAGTTGAAGTAGAAGAAGCTACACTTATGTTGGTACCGCCGTTGTAAGGCATAAGCATCCAATCGCCTCCATATAGTTTACCTATAGGTTCGGTAGTTGTTGCATCTGCTGTACCCGCATTATAAGATACATAAAAGAAATTTGCTTTATTAGTACTAGCATTTCTTATATATACTTTATGTGCTTCTGCGCCCCCAGAAGAAGTTAACTCATCTGCCTCCGCTATAACCGCATCAGTTGTAGTTGTGAATTTCTTGGTGCGTAGACCAGTTGTTTCATCTAAACCTACAGAGGGATTTGCGCTTTTACTCATTATCATTGTATTACCAATAGTAGTAGGATTATCTAATATATCACTGCTAATATTAATAGTTGCTGTTGTTGTTGCCATATTTATTTATTTATTTATCGTTAATTATTATGCCCCCGCGTTTTCTAATGCCCAAGATCCTCCTTTGAAAATAGCATATTCAAAAGTATTAGTACCAATTTTAGCTTCTAATTCTATCTCTTGATCATCCGCCACCGCATTGTTCCAAGGAACAAACATCCAATCACCCGCATATAAATTACCCATCATTGTGTCGTGGTATCCCCACTCTATATAATAAGTAGTATCTTCTGTGGTTGTATTACGTATGTAAAGCCAATGAGCTCCATTTACTTCACCTTTAGCTAGCGAAAGTGCTTTTTCTCCATCACCAGTTGCAAGGGAAATATTACCCATTTCCATTAGTTCCATACCAGTAGTTATACCAGTTTTCATTAGTGTTGAACTAGCATTTATGCTTAAAGCGCTACCAGGCATCAAATCTGCACTGGAAATACTAACTGTTGCTGTTGTTGTTGCCATGTTATTATTTTTTTTATTTAGTTGTTGTTAATTAATTGTTTTGTTTTGTTTTATGCTTCAAATATAGCGTATTCTAATACAGGAGTTCCTGAATCAGCTGCAACAACAATATTTTGTGATGCATGCCATGGGAAAAAAGCAAACTCTCCAGGTCTGATATTAAAACTTGCTGTTGAACCGAAGTCAACATCCATAGCTATAGTATCATCCATGTTTTTAAGATATACATAACTTCTAGAATATGATCCTGATGCGAATAAAGTAAGATCACCTGTTGATGTCGTTACTCTACTAGGAGCAATTACTTTTTTAGTAATGTTTAAACTATCTGTTACAGAAAAAGCAAGTTGATCGGTAGTAGCATCAGTACTAGTTAATGTTAAAGTTGGTGTTAATGTTGCCATATTATTTTTTGTTTTATTGTTTTGTTACTTTCTTTTCTACACTTCCATCATTATAGATATAGAATAAGAGTTGATTTTTAATTTCTTTTGTTGGTCTACCTAATAAATCAGTAACCATTATTAGTTCTTTCTTTACCTCAGTTCTTGTTAGTAGTGGCCCTGACCAAGTACCATCACAGTAATCGTAAGTTGCTTGACATATAGTATCCCATTCGTTCTCACAACAGTAATCATCTACTGAAATAACCCAAGCATAACACTCATCGTTTAACCAATAAGGATTTCCTGGACCAGTAAAACAATTAGCGTCATACAAACAAGATATAGAATCGTTAACGTTAGCAATTGATTCGTAGTTATATGCGTTTGGATCCATGCAGCCCACAACGATTTCAACACACGAGTTGTTAGATGTATTAGCAAGAGGATCAAAGTTAAGAGCGGTACTATCCATACACCCATAAACATAAGCAATACAACTAAAATCCTCCGTNTTTGCCGATGAACTATAATTGAGCATAGAAGGGTCCGTACAACCATATACATAAGGAATACAAGAGTTATTATCACTATTGGCCAATGGGTTATAATTAAACATTGTTGAATCAGTACAACCATAAACAAAAGGTATACAGTTTCCGTTATCTATGTTTGAGCTCGGGTCATAGTTATACATTGTAATATCTGTACACCCATAAACGATATCTACACAACTAGAATCATCTATGTTAGCTAGAGGATCGTAATTAAATGCGCTCACGTCCATACACCCATAAATAACACCTATGCAGCTACCATCATCAGTGTTTGCTAATGAATCATAATTTAATGCTATTTCACTAGTACATCCATAAATAATTGGTACACAGGTATCAGGTGTATTTGCATTAGGGTTAAAGTTAAAAGCTAAAGACTCCATACATCCTAAGATCACAGGTATACAACCACCATTATCCATATTTGCTAAAGAATCATAATTAAAAGCCGTGGTATCGATACAACCCCACACGACTTTAACAATACAAGATCCATCATCATAATCCGCTACATATCCTTGAGTGTAGTATTCTAAGTATTGTGGGTCAACGCAACCTGGGTTATAATAACAACTACTATCGTCAGTGTTAACNGTGGAATCATAGTTATAAGCCAAACTATCTGCACACCCATAAACATACGGATCGCATATAGTGGGGCAGTTTGGTACTGTAATATATTTTTCTGGGAATATTTTTATCATATCACCCCAAGGATTAGTACCTCCTGAGATTATAGTAACTCCCTCTGGATTTATTAATTGAAATCCAATTTGATCTAAAGTAGCGTTAGAACTTGTTTGAGTATAAGCTCTAATAGTAACCGGGTGATTAGACTTTAAATTTAACGGTATACTTTCAACGAAAGAATTCGTGTTAGTATACGGACCAAATATNTTTCCTAATTGACTCACAACAACATANGCTCCCAACCANCCATCTCCACCTCCATCTGTTAAGTTAAGCGTGTAACTACAACTGTCTTCCATGAGTGGTACGTTAGCTACAGAGCTGTAATCAAACATTGAAGTATCCATACAACCCGTTACCCTAGGTGTAACACAAAGTGCAACGTCCATCACGTCAGCCGCTGGGTTGAACTCTAAAAAACCTGGGTTAGGACACCCAACTACAGGAATCCAACTACAATCTTTCATTACAAAAGCGCTTGAAGAATCTACGTGGCCAAAGTTTAAGTTATCTCCAGGTAGTAAACTATATATAGTGTCTCCACATTCATCTGTAACCAAAACATTACCATCAACCCCTCCAAAACAAGANCCACATATACCATCACCATATGAATCATATATAAAAAACTTTATCGTATCACCTATAGGAACACANACNGTAGTNTCATGCGTGTTACCTGTTCCAACNTTATAATAGTAAAAATACTGTGGAGTACTAAATAAAACGTTTCCATCTTGATTTATAATATCTAATGTTGTCTCACTCGCGTATTGATCTGGAGTTAAAGATACNGTTATAGATGTTTTTGTACTATCCGCGCAGTCATCTTGCGGTGGTGGCATAGCTAAACAATTAGCTGGTACGTTTGCTACGGGATTATAATTATCATAAGAAGCATCCATACAACCTGAAATACAAGTAAATTCACTTGCAAAGACCGTGTCAGTAAAACCACCATCTTCCATTTCCAAGAAAAACCAAAACCCTTCTGAACTAGCAAACGGATCCCCTTGACTATAATTGTTATAGAAAATGTAGTTAGTATCTAATTGGTTGTACCAATTATAAGAATATGTATTATAAGGAGTTCCTTGGTGATACACATCAATAACACACCCACTATCTAACGATTCCCATTCTACTAATGTTCTAGCGTACCCATACGTACAGGTGTCTGTAGTTATCAAAATTGGAGCACAGTTTTGTCCAAACGATAATATTGGTAGTAATAATAGTAGTAGAATCTTTTTCATTTAAAAATCGCTCATTAGTTGATTATCTATTTCTTCTTGTACTTCTTCTTTTGTTGCCACCATTTTAAAGCTTAAATCAGCTTGAAATCTAGCAACCTCTTCTCCGTCTTTAAATATTATAATAGTCGGTATAACCGCTATTTTATATTTTGCTTGTGCCTCCGTGTCCTTAGCTATGTCTACATAAGAATATGTATTACAATCTTCTAAACCCATAACCCAAGGTACTTCGTTTGCACTATTCCAACCGGCGTTAAATTGAGTTACCTTCATTTGAGCAAAAGCCCCACTAGTAAGTAACATGAAAAAGATCGNTAACATGTACATACCAAATATTCTCCAAGTAACGCTTGTCTTTTCCATTATCTACNGTATAGTTTGTCCTCTATCTTCTCAAGAGTCTCTTTAATTTCTTTTACGTCTTCCTGTGTGTCTAAAATAGTNTTACGGATCATTTGATCCTTCATGTTAAACTCCATACGCGTAACCTCGTCTGGCGGGATAACTGGTAGTTCTTTTGCCTCAGCAATATCTGCCTGCAACATAAACCACATACTAATTAAAGTTGCCATAGCGAAACCTATAGCTATTAATGTTTTTACACTAAGCACAAAACCCGTGTCTTCGTTTAACTCTTTCGCCATTTTACCAGAATATTAGTTTAACGATATAACCTACAGCAGCCACATATAAACCCCAAAGAGCTCTTGTCACTGTAGATTTCCACTTTTTCATATAATGAAAATCACGAACATCCTTCATCCAACCAGCTAGATTTTTATCTCTCTCGTCTAAACGATTAGTATTCTTGTTAACCCTAACCACCAAACCCTCATCTGGGTCTAGTAATTTGATCATCAACCTATCTAACTTGTCATTTATCTCCTTAACGTCCTCTCCCAAAGTTTCGATGTCTTTTTTCATTAATGCTATTTCTTGCGCAGTTGTTGCCATATTAAAATATTACGTAATTTAATCCTATTTTAAAATCGTACCATTCTCTATTCCAGTACTTGTTGTATTTTCCTTCTACAAAGTATCCTAAGTTTTTGTTTACTTTTATTCCATATATTAATCCACCAGAATAATCATACCATTGTCCATCAACATAGTTGTGATACGAAAACTCACTACCATCATTATAGTGCCAGGGCATTAAACTTCCCCAAGCGTGTAACCATGTTTTCTTAGAATACTTATAGTAATCAAAACCAACAACAATTGAATGTTGTATAGTTTTCTTTAATTCGTTTCTTTTCTTTTGAGTGTAATCAGCTAACACTTCAGGTATAACAACCGCCTCCCAAACCTCAGCGCTAGTAGCAACCAACTCACCCGTAGGGCTAAAGTATTCATTGTTATACACGTCCACCATATAACCTTCTTGTAAAGCTAAGTACGTATAATGCAAATCACCATTATCTAACATCCACTCATCAAGAGCATTATAACCATAAGGTTCGGCAAGTCTATGTGTTAATCCAACATTCCAAGATAAGTTTTTGCCTTTACGTTGTCTGTATCTCTCAGATGCTTCAAAATATTTAATATCAGCAAAACCATCTTCTAGATACTCTAACTTCAAAGCAAAGAAGTTTACACATAGTTCATCTTCACAACCTTCGTCAGAGCTAAATCTAATAAAGTGGTGTTGGTCCACGTAGTCAATACCTTCTTGTCTTTTATAATCAATCTCAAATAAGTATTCAACTCCTTTAACCTTACCGACAGTGGCCGCATCACTGTAATTAGATTCCGTTCCGTCATAGAATGTTTGAGCTTTATTCTCATATCCAAATCTTGCTATCTTACGTAATCCTATGGTAAAATTATAATCATAAGGAGTTGAAATAGTCTGTGTAGACAAACCATTATCTACAGAGAACACATCAACATCAGAAAGTGATGTTCCACCGTTGACAGCCGTGTAAAAAGTAGAGTACTTTAACAAGCCTTTAAGGTCAATGTTTCCAAATGTTTGTGCTACTGTTATGTTAGATACAAGTAGTAGCAGTATTATTAGTTTTCTTACCATCCTTTTATTATCACTTATTTTTTGAATTGTTTACTTAATCGTGGTAATAACAATACCCGCTTTTTGAAGAAGTTTGCATACCGCATCTTTTACCATCTTTTTTTCTTTTTCTACACTGAACTTTCTTACCATCTTTCCTTTGCTCTGCTTTTTCGTGTATTGTACAATACTTCTTGCCTTTTACAACAGGTGTCTTACAAACCAAACACGTTACTTCTTTGCCTTCTTTCTTTTCTTTCTTTTGCTTTTCAACACCTTTAGCTTCTTTTTCTTTTAAATCAGTCTTCTTCTTTTCCTCTCTTTTTATTTTAGCTTTTTTCTTAGACGCCTCTTTCTTTTCTTCTTTTATTTCACCTTTAATAGCCTCTATATCTGGATCTTTAATTCCTAGATCCCAAGTGTTTTGTCCTAGTATTAGAGCAACTCGTTCCCACCATTGGTGACTAGAATCCATCGCGTTATCTAGTTGTAACATTAAGTTAGCCATTCTACCAAGTGGAGCATTTGTAACACCTTCAATAACATTACCAACACCAGACCAAATAGGATTATCTAAAGTAAATCCTCTTTTACTGAAAACTCCTCTATTAAATTCTTCAGTTTGTATAGACGAATATATTTTACGCAATTTAGATCCTATTGGTGGAGAGAAACTAAGTAGAGTTAATAGTGTATAAGCNTGNTCAGAGTTAAATCCTTTGTCTCTTTGTTTNAAATACTCCATAATAGTATTCTTTACTGTCCCAATAGCNTTACCGCCAACCCCAATACCAGTTAACCACGAGTCAACCATTTGGTTTAATATTCTCTCTTTCTTTTTATCAAAATCTTCCTCATCATCATCTCCTAGTGAAGCGTATAAAGCAGATTGTAACGCTCCAAATATTACCGCTTGCACAAAACCATAGTAAGCTATCTTAGATATGTGTGTCTTATAGTCACCTCTACCGCCAGCTAAATCTCTAGTGGCTTTGTTCATTATCCTAGCGTACTGCATTGGAGTATTCTGGAATGCTAATATTAATCTACCAAGAGGAGACGCTTGTTGTTGCGATATCATATCAGGTCTAGCTGACTGCTGATTTACCTCTGTAGTTTCTTGAAAATCTAACCAAGCTTTTGCCTCAGCATCTTTCTGTGACATGCCCTCCTTAACGTATTTGTTAATTCTATTCCTTAACATGGTAGCACCACCCATTGAGATTGCAAAACTATCTGCTATCTGTGTAGGTGTAAATCCTTTTTTAAGCAACCAAGCTAAGGCTGCTTTAGCTTTATTATCACTACCAGCGACAGCTTCAGATAGTTCAGCTTCATTTATACCCCTTTGATTACCAGATCTTCTTTGTTTTAAATAATCAGAATTATAAATCATTGCAAAATCTTTCCAAAACTGTGGTTGATTAGCGAATGCTGCCGCTGCTTTTAACGGATTATTATCTGTCCAGTTAACGTAATTTGTTGCGGATATGGTTTGGAGTGTTGCAGAACGTAAATTAAGGAACATAATAGCTCCAACAGAGTTGTTAACCCAATTCATATAGCCGTTTACTAATCTACTACCACCCATCGGCCTGTTTCTACCAGTCTCCATGCGATATAACATGTCTTCTAAAGCTTCTCTAAACTTGGAACCATATATGGCTTCTATCTTGTTTAGATTTTCTTTAGAAAATATCATATCTTTATTCTGTATCCATTCAGCTAATATGTCAGCTCTAGCATCTCCGATTGCTCCATCACTTAATAAATCAGAAGCTATACTTTCTGCCAACCAATAATCTTTAGGTTTAGAGTATCCATTTTCTTTTTTAGAAATCAAACCTATAGTATCAGCATAAGCTCGTAGCTTGTGATCGTTTTGTATAACGCTAGTTAAAGCTGCTAAATCTCTTTTTGATAAACCAGGAACTTCAAATCCAGCTTTATTCCAAAGATAAACCCTCATTGCTTGATCATAAGTGTAATCTAAACCTTCTATACTTTTATTAAGTTTTTTCTTAATTTCAGGGAAATTCTTATTTAGATTTTCAAAATCATTTGCAGCTGATTGTCTCGATGCGTTTAATTCGTTGATACCTCTAGCGAATGGATCTATTAAAGCTTTCTTGAAGAAAGCCATATCAGCTTCCCCTTGTTTTCCTTTACCTAAGAAGCTGTATAACAACCCTTGGAAATCCTGAGCAGATGCTGGTATAATAGATTTGTATTTAGTTTTCTGACCCCTTAATCTAGCTTGAGCGTCAGAGAATTCTTTTATAGATTCAACACCAGTTGATCCCTCTAGTATGTCATTGAATTCCTTGTTTACACCTTTACTAAACATAATAGTTACCGGTGTGTAACCTTTTTTACTTGGAATTCCATACGCACCAGAGTCTACTTTTAAAATCTTTTGAAAATCTGCTCTTACTTCTCCATTAGGAGAGGTTTTTATACCATCCTTTAAATCAAAAGTACCTTCTTTTGCTTTCCACCCTATCTCTGTAACTTGTTCCAAGCCTGTAACTCGGTTAGTCATTTTAACTTTTCCATGATAATAATCAAAACCGCTATCACTCATCTCGTGTGATAATAAATCTCCTTTGGTCATTATAATATCTTTTACACTCATCTCGCCAAACGGTGTGCCATAACGATTTATAGATCTTGTCATACCATCTTGAGTAAAAGTCACGCTGCTAATTGCTTTACCGTTTTTAAAAGTAGTTTCGCCATACTTGGTTCCATCAGCTCTGTATTCAGTTTCTTTTACTGTTATACCGTTAACCCTGTCTTCTACT
>JGI25136J39404_1000223_pt1 | contig 9726 bp, 13 predicted proteins | sample ETNvirome_6_1000_FD_39404 | JGI IMG/M metagenome (IMG submission 39404)
GGGCATACCATCGTAATTTCTTGCCATTATTTTACTCCTTCAACACGCATATCCCTGTTAGGTCTATGATAGATGGGTTTTTTTACTTCCGCATAGCTGAATCCGGCTTCAATCATCAAGCCTCTCAACTGTTTTCTACTGTAACACCATTTATGGCACATTTCCGGTCTGCCGTACATCTGCTCTCCAAATATACCAAAAAAAGTGAGGGCTGGGCTAACTTCCTTTTTCTTGAAGTTATCCAGTATCTTGTCCATGCAGGGGACCTCAACAACCAGCCGACCCCCAGGCTTCAATATATTATGCCAGTGGTAGAGAGCGTCTTCAGCCTGCCATATGTGAATATGCTCAAAAACATGGATCAGCCATATCTCGTCCACCGTGCCGTGTTTGTACGGCAACTTGGTTATATCGGCCACCATATCCGGCCTTGACATCCAGTTCGGGTATGCGTCAATATCAACAAACCCATCCCAGTTTTGCGGGCCGCATCCAAGATGCAGTTTCAATCCGCCTTTCATCGTGTCTGGCGGGTCCGGCGGGTCCTGCTTGATCCTTATAGTAAAAGTGTTATTGATTACGCCTTTCCAGCGAGTGCTGATTCTTTCTTCCGGGGGAGGCATGATGTACCAGTTTTCGCTGATTTTTCCGCTGTAATTCTTTGAAGGGAGCTTTGCCACTGTTCCGCTATGACCTCCGGGGCGAATTTTTTGCGGACGTAATCTTGAGCATCCTCTATCCTTTTCTGGAGAGACTGCTTGTTTTCTTTGACCCATCGTAAACCCTCTTTGATATTTCCAATATACATCCATTCCTTGAATTCCTCGTATGCAGGCATAGGTTCGGCAACCACGAAAACTCCCTGCCTGATTGACTCGATCATCCTGTTGGCCCCCTTGCATCTGCTTTCTTCATCGCACGGGATAATCGTAAGATCGCATTGACTGAACCCCCACAACATGGAATCCAGCGACCAGGGAATGATCGGGAAAGGTTTCCCGTCAACCTCCAGCTTTACATCTCCGCCGGTTATCACCATTATGTTGTGCCCCTCCAGTTCGTTCCACACCCTTTGCAGTTGCTTCAAATTGACCGGATGCCCGAACCAGAGAAGATTGATTCCGGTCCATTGCTCCCAGTTGAACCTCGGCCTGTGTTCCGGGAATTCGTATGAATCAGGAATGACATGGGCGTCCAGTCCCGTATGGGCCTTGACCACCCCAGCCAGTGTCTCCGTAGCCGCAACCACCATATCGGCCTTTTCGCACATATGTTTGTAATACCCGTCCGGACTGTCCACTCCATCCATTATTGGTTTGTCGAAATGGTTGTCGCAAACGTCATAGACGATTATGTTCGGATCGGTTTCCCCCGCCCTGGCTGATGTCACGTTGGCCGCAACGAATCCAGGGTCCTGCAACCTGTCCACCAGATCACTCTCAACTTTCGGGTTGAAATGCTTGCTGAATATGTAGATCCCCGGAGTCATCGAATCCTCTTCCCTGATGATGCCGACCTTGTGCCCCATTCCCGTCAAGCTCCTGGCCGGTATCAGGGTCCTGTACCTGAATGACGCCATCTGAATATTGCTGTAGCTTACGAAATTGATTTTCATGCACGCTCCGCCTTGACTGCCGATTCCGGGTATATATCGTTGGTGGATGTAGGCATATCCCCGTCCGATTCAAGTTCCATGTCAGGGACAAACCAGTCATTCATCCTCTGCCTGCGCCGTTCCCGAAGAAGCTCGGTAATAAGCCCGTACCCGTAGGATTTCAGCCTGATAGAACCGGCAAACATTTTAATCATCGACTGGATTTCATTGGCCTGGGCCGCCATCGCCGGGTTTGCATAAAAAACGTGATCCCCGCATTCTATGTCCATGACTTTCGTTGCGGTGTCGCCGTTCACCCGCTTTATCTTGCTTTCCTTGTCCTTCAAACAGGAATCGAACCCGAACATACGGAACCGCCTGAACCCCATGAGAAACCCCAGGTTCATGGCACGGAGTCCGGTTGTAGTCCCTCCTCCGACCAGAAGAGTTTCATTGGAAAGAATGCTCTTCTCCCCTATGTTGGACAGGGCATTCCATATGTAAACCCTCTGGTGTTTCAGAAGATCAAATATCTCAGGAGCGCATTGGGACGCTATCAGGTACTTGCATCCCCTGTGTGTCGCAGGCCATTGCCCACGGAGTTTTATGCAGTTCTTGATTTTTGGTTGCGGGTCCAGCATGACGCACAAATCAGGGATTATACCCCTTTCTATCATCCAGTCGTGCGCCCCCTTAATAGCCACAATGGGCATACCGTAATCCTGCCTGTCTTTTATCTGTTCAAGGCAATTCTCAACGGAAGGGCCAGAACCAACCATAGTGAAATCCCCGTTGTTCTGAACAATGGATTCCATGAACTCAGGAAGTTTACGTTTGGAGTTCTCCTGGATCTGCTTGATGAGTTGATCCGCAGTATAAATGCACTTTGATTTTATGTTGAGCGGTGAGCGTCCGGTATTGCTCAACGGGCCGTCAATTTCTTCTTCAGGAAGGGGAGTCCACTTGTCCTTTTCTTCAACGGGCATAAATCCTCTATAAAAGGTTCGGAGGGCCATGAGGCCCCCCTTTCCCTGTTGGTTATCACGCCATCAGGTGATGAGTGATATGCGGATAAGCCATAATGGCTGTGACCGCAGTTGCGTTGGAAATAGTCGTCAGGGTAAGAACCCCGGCAACCGCTCCAAGCGTAACCGTAGCATCGTCCAGCACACCCGCCGTTCCTGTCGTAAACAACATGACAGCATCTTCGCAGTTAGCCGCACAATTAACCAAAAGCTTGTTCCCGTTAAGTGCCACCCAGCCAAAAGAGGCTGAAGCGATGCTCGTCTGGGCAAACCCTATTGCCCTTGAAACGGACGCATTGGCCGTGGTCAAGGGAGCAACCGTGTTGTCAGACAGGATTGTAACAGCATCGTACTGGCCGACTGAAGAAGCGGCCCTAACGTACATATATTTGCTGTTATCCTGCGACTGCACACATTCACCGATTGTGAAACGTTTTAAGGAAGTATCAGAGATAGTCTCGGTTAACTTAACCCCCAACTTCCCATCAATATTAAAAGCCATAATATTACTCCTCGATGGATAGGTTAATTAACCCGATGCCGTGATGACACCCTGAAGTTTCCGGTTTGAACAAACCATGTTGCCCTGCCAGATAATCGGGATGACTACAGCATCTTGGTTGATAGCACGTTGCTCTGCAACTTCCGTCATGTTGGCGTCACTGTGGACTACCAATTTCAGGTAATCGGTGTTGAGGAAGTACATATGAGAGGAAGCGATACCGCCGCCAAAAGATGTACCCCCGTCAAAAACAACGTCAGCAGTTACGAATTTTAAAGATTCAAACCCGTCTACCGCTTTAGTATGGTTGGACTCATACCGTTGCAGATCCGAAAGACCATTCCAGTAAAACGTGTAATAGTCATTGGATGCAACAATCAAGTCAACCTTGTCATTTCCCCGACTCAATTCCAACCACAAGGGTTGCATCAGGGACGTCATCGTACTCTTTGAAATTGTTACCGCACCGCCACCCTGTATCGGATCATCGGCCTTCTGGCTGTTTGAAAGCCAGAACGTGAAACTGGAGGAATTGATCCCCCCAACCGTTCCAGTGCCAGCATCGGATACGATGGACTGAAGTCCACCAATCTGATTTGCTGTCGTGCCGTCCGAATAAACATCCGATGAGATGTTGTTTTTAAAGGTACGAATAGCGTTGGTGATTCTGGATTTCGCCAGAGCAATCAACTGGTTTTCACCGCTGTTGTTCCTCAACTCCAGCCCGGAAGCTGAAATGTGGACAGCGGCCTGTTTCCAGTCATACTTGGCGGCTGAAAGAACATCGCTCACCGAAACATTCAGGGAATCGTACCCGGAATATCTCTGGTAAGTGCTGTTTTCAGCGTAATCCAGGGGTTCTACGATTTCGTAGCCCCCGTCAATAACGTCTATTCGTCCTTTAGTCATAAGTCTTTGGAGTAACGCATTGTTGTTCGATACGTTATCCGCAAACTCACGATTATGTTCTCTCAGGGTGGTGGAAACGATCTCCGTAAATGTACTGTTTGGAGATGCCATTATTCCCACTCCTTATTTTTCAGGCTATTCGGAGGATTGCGCCTCCTCATACGCCCGATGCAAGGTCGCATCAATATCAGGCATCTTGCCAACCGAAACCCTTGGGGTCTTGTTGCTTTCCGCAACCCTTCCCCCTTTTGACGAAAGATTTGTACCAGCAGTTTTCTTGGCCTGGGCCGCTTTTTTCTTGGCCTCCCCGATTCGCTTCTTGTCCGCTTGACGCTGGACATTCTTGCTGATGGTCGGGTGCGCCCTGGCCGCCATTTGGTATGCCTGTTCAAGACTGGTTGCCGCTCCGGAAACCATGAGTCCCTGCATTGTGACATTCAAGGCATCAAAGTCCGGATGCTTCCCGTTATTCTTGAAATCAGATATCTGCTTGTCGTAAAAAGACCTTTCATCGTTCTGCTTGAGGTTTTCCTGGTTGTTGAGATGGCTCGTCAACTGGTTGACCTGCTGAGTTAATTGATTCACCCGTGGATCAACGGGTTGTTTATCCGGATTATCATCGAAATCTTCAAAATCATCGTATTCGATGCCTCGCCTGTCCCCATTGCCTTTCACTTCAACCCCGAACTGGTCGATGATCGACTGGATGAGAGCGGTTTTCTGTTGTGGTGTGCCGTTTCTGAAGGTATACGAATTACTCAGAAAATTCTGATAAGCCGACAGGCTGTCAACATTCTCTGACCGCATAATGGCTTCATACGGCTGTTCTATCTTTCGGATGGCCTGTGAGTGTTTTGCGTCCTCTGAATACCTTCGTATTCCATTGGCAAAAGCCTTCTCCCTCTTCGCAAGAGATTCTTGCAGTTCAGGATCTATCTTGTCCCAATGTTTCTTGATATCAGCCGATAGCGTTGGCGGTGGTGGAGTGGCTGGTTCTGCCACTTCCTCCGCATCTTCGCTTACCTCTGTATCTTTGGACGTTTCTTCCGCAGGTTCCGATTCTTGTAACTGTTCCGTTTCCCCTGTAACTTCACCTTCAGGTGCGTCCGTTACCTCGGACTCCTCGGTTTCAGCTTCGGGGGACGGTTCAGGTTTGCTTTCTTCCTTCGCTGGTTCTTCTTGAGCCTTGTCATAAGCGTCCTGCATGGTTTTAACGATGTTGGAGTTATTCATAAACTGGTTCCCAACTGTCGTTGACGGGTCCTGGTAGGCTCCCGCTGGCGTATATTCCTCTGTATTTTCTTCTGCCATGTTTTAACTCCTCGCCTTTGACCTTTTGTAATCCCTGTTTATTTTGTAATCCTCCTTGTAACCTATAATCCCCCCTGGGTCCCTATGGTTGCGTTCCTTCCATTTCATGTTGTGCCGTAACGATCCCGGATCAACCTCATGGCAGTCGTTCCGGATCAAATCCTCTCTTCTTTGCGTCCGACCTGATATCACCCTGAACCTCCCATGCTCACGCTCTGGAGTGGAACTGTCTTTCCTGCAATCAGTCAGAGTTGCTGGACTCAGGTAATCCGGTAAGTCATTCATAACATAATGCTGTCTGTTTTCAAAAGACTTTTCTTCAGGCTTGACTAGATTCTTTTTACTTTCATCCCATACCCACACCTGTTTTGTCATGGCATCAGGAACCTGCTGGTTTCATGTAGAAGTACATCGTTGCCGAGGCCCTTCCAGCCGTTCCCGTACTTGTGTAGGAAATCTCAAAGTTCTTCCCAGGCCCGACAACTATGGCTCCCCTGTGAGAGAGGTCATACGCTTCGCCATCGGTTTTNGGATAATAACGGTGGATTTCCGTGTCCGTACCNGCAAGTGTCGGACTTGTTTTGTAAGCCGTCACTTCAGCCGAGTTCGTAGACCCGGAGTTCATGTTCTTGGGTGTTGCCGATGCACCTCCTGATGCGTAGGTCCTGTCAACCCCGACAGTCCAGTATACCCCAACCGCTGGAGTGGTAGCCGCTTCCGCTACCGTGTGAACAGAGATATCCTCAATGACCATTGACTTGTCGCTTGAAGTATTCTTGGCATGAAGGGCAACCACTTTTGCGGCGGCAATACTTGATTCAGTAACAAGAGAATAAGACTGCCCCTTGATGGCGGAGTAGAAGTGTATTTCTTTTTCGGAAATCGAATGGACTTCCGCCTGGTTGTTTGAATTAACAGACAACCCTGTTTGACTCGCATGATCCCTAATCGTTCCCATTTTCTATATCCTCGTTTGTTATTTCCATGTTGGTAATTTCTTCAGCGTGAATAAGAAGACGTTCCAAAGCCTTGGAAAGCCTGTCCAGCAATTCTACAATCTCCTGATCCCTTCCGGGGGTGTAGCTCATACAATCCACCAATTCGATCCATCGGATATAAACTCAAGGGCCATTAGTTCCGTGAGCGTTACGCTGTCCCTTCCGTCTATCGTTTCACCCTTTACCGGGTAAACGGTAAACCCTCCCTTTTTTGCTTTCACGATGATTCTCTTATCGGTGTTACCGGATGCCGTGTGAAGATTGATCGGTCCAACCTCGGACAATATGAACCCGTCTGTTACAAGAACATCATACCCGCCAGTACCGGGCGTTGCCAGATCACCGGCTACAGAGTCTATCAATTCATTGATAATAACAACCGCAAGACGGTTGTTGAGCATAGTAGGGGTAAGCTTCTGAAGGCTCATCTACTGAACCTTTTTCCACTTGTCGGACTTCAAGTCCCCCTGCTTGCCCCTTTGCATACGACATTCCTTGTCCGTGCAGTAGTCGTGGAACCCATGCGGCGGTTTCGCCCCGTACACCTGAGTCCATTTCTTTCCACAATCAGGACACTCAAAATCCGCTTGCCATTCACGCATTTTTATTCTCCGGAGGTTTGTTCTCCCTGGCTATCGCCGCCATAGACTCGGCCTTTTCCTGTTCAATAGCCAACTGCCCCCGCATCTTGGCCCATTCGATTCTCAGTTCTTCCCGCATTTCCTCACGCTCAATCTGGAGTTCCCGGTTCATGCGTTCACGGTCAAGTCTCGCCTCTTCCTGCATCTTGGTCATTTCAACCTGAATCTCCATCCTCATCTTCTGGGCCTCGTTCTGCATATCAGCCTGGGACTCCTGTTGCTTCATCTGCATCTTCTGAGCTTCAGCTTGACCCTTCATTTGTATCTTCTGAGCTTCAGCTTGACCCTTCATCTGGAGTTCCTGTTGTTTTATTTGGAGTTCTCCCTGTTTTTTAACCATTTCAGGATCAGGTCTATCTTGCTGTGCAGACGCATCTTCTGGTATTTCATCCAGAGCGTCTTCAACTTCACGACCAAACTCAAACCTTCTAGCCGCCGCCATAACAATGGACTTAGCCGCTTTAGGAGGGATGTATCCAGATTCCACCGCCGGACTGATTCCGACCACAAACTGGCTAAGCCCTTGCAGAAATTTCGTAACATTAATCTGCTCCCTTTCGTTGACTTCCGCTATTGTTGAATCCGTTTCAACGTCAATACGGTATTCCCGCATCACATCACTTCTCAGGATTTCAAGAACTTCTTCCCTTGTCGCAATCGGTTGCGCTGGTTGCATCATTCCCTGGCCTTGACCCTGCGCCTGTCCTTGACCCTGCGCCTGTCCTTGACCCTGCCCCTGAACCTGCTGTGCCGGAGGGCCGTCTACCTGGAGGGATTTCCCGCTCATTCTTTCCAGGGTTTCAGGCTGGAATTTTGTCGCAATGATTTCCGCCTTNATGCGGAATATATCCCTGAAATATTTCTGTATCTGCCGCTGTTTCCTTTGAATCCGGCTCCCGCCCCACCTCGCCTTGATATCCTGCGCCTTGGCAGTTTCCCTGGGATCTGTCTGACCACGCATGATATCTGAAATCCCGGTGATTTCATAGATCACCTGGCGTACACGGTCACGGGCTTCGTAAAGCTGTATCAGTACCGCAACCAACTGCTCTATGGGCAACAGCCATATAGCCCTTTCCAGACCGCCCAACTCGTACATACGGGACACGTTCTGGGCCGGTATCATCTTGTTGTCCTCATGGTCAAAGATTCTTTCTATCCCAAGCGTTGGGTCATAAACCCCACGCACCTTGATGGCTGAACTGACCTTCTGAATGCGCTGAGTAATATTGTCAAGTTCCTCCGCCTGGTGCTTGTAGATATTATATTCAGGAACCGGGACCATATCGGATGTGGACTCAACGGCAAAGATGGGTTTGGGAACGGGAAAGAAGTTCTTCAGGTTGAGTTCATCCGCCTCCTCCTTGACAACATCTTTTTCCTTCTCAGCGACAAAGTAAATTGTTCTTGTCGGTTTGTGCCAGAATTCTATAATCTTGGCCTTCTTGAGAACGGAAGCGTCTTTCTTTTTATCGTATTTGGTTCTGCCACCCCTGCCCCTGGAATCGTATTCCGAATCCCCCCCGTCTGACATTTCTATTTTTTCTCCCTGCCTCTTCCCGAATGTTTCCACCAGTTCGTCACGGGTCATATGATGGTCGAAAGATATCCATTCCACTTCCTCCCATCTCCTTCCGTCCCCGTGCTTGAACCTGTCCCACTGCACCAGTTCGCAGGTAACGCTTTCGTATTCCAGTTCCTCGTATTCCTCCTGCCGGTAGAAAAACCGGGAATTCTCCTCGTCAAACTCCATGTCCTCCGGAACATCCATACCCTCCGGCGGTGTCTCGACATACTGTTTTTCTTCAGGCACCGTAACCATTTCCGGGTTGTACCGAACCCTGGCTATCGGTCTGCCGGGAAGCAGAAAATCCATAACAACGTCATTGGCTACCGAATCGAAATCATAGCTGTCGATGGAATAGATCAGGCACCTCTTGAGGATATCCGACACACGCCTGCCTATCGGGTCCTTGTCCTTGTGCTTCCGCCTTACATCCGGAATCGGTTCGTTGTTGTAAAGGGTGGGACGCAGGGTTTCGACATTGGAGTAAAGGATATTGTGCATATGCCTGCCGCCCTTTTTAAGCATCTTCTTGACATGGCGGTATTTGCGTTCCACATGGGCGGCGTCCTGTTCCCAGTTCTTGAACCTGGAATGGGCCAGGTCATATTCCTCAAGAAGATATTCGGCTGTTATGCCTTTCTTGTTGTCCTTGTTTATATCTTCAGGCCGCTCCAGGGTTGCGCCCTGGATGGTTTCACCGGAATCTACATCAGGCATTTACGATCTCCTTAACCAAGGCGGATTTACCACTATCCTCAAGCATCCAGCTACCGCCTGGGTTGTGTTTATATTGTCTGAAATATCTTTTGCTTCGGTCTGGCATTTACTCAAAGAGCCGTTGTACTTTTGAACTTTCGTAGAAAGGTCAGCCACGGACAGTATCCATATAATTATAATTTCCATTACACATATGTGGTATTACCCGTAGGATCACGCCCGAAAGTTCTCTGACCCTGTGTCGGCATCTGGCCCGGAGTCTGTCCTCTTCGCATGGCGTCAAGCTGTGCCTGCATATCAGGCGACAAGGCGTTCCCACCGAAAAGTTCCACTCCTCCCGGACCGGGGGTTTTAATGTATTGCTGAAGACCCATATTGTTGGCATTGGCGGCATTGATATCCGCCTGATTAATCGTTGATGGTTGCCATTCCCTATTTAATCGGTCCAGGGTAGTTCCGTAG
>JGI25136J39404_1000226_pt1 | contig 9618 bp, 19 predicted proteins | sample ETNvirome_6_1000_FD_39404 | JGI IMG/M metagenome (IMG submission 39404)
GTTGTTTCAAAAATCTTATGATAATCCTCGGAATCAAGTAAATGTTTTGCTTTACGTCCAAATTTAATAGCAAGTTCACCTGTGTGCGTGGTCATTATAATTTTTAATTTTGGATTACGGCCCACCATCCATGCGGGCAGCAGGTAAGACGCAAATTCAGATTTTGTATGCCTTGGAGGCATATTCACGATTAATCTACTTATTTTTCCTTCTGCAAGGTCATTAAATTTTTGTGAAATATGTCTATGATGGGACCCTTCAATAAAATCTGGCCATACACACTTTACAAAAGATAAAAAATCACTTTTAGCTTTATTTTGGATTTGTTTTTCAGCATGTAAAACTTGAAGTTGCTTGTAAGTTCTTCGAATATGTGCGGGTAAGGTACTTATATCTACATTTAAATTCATATAAAAATTTTTTAAAATTTTTTGCACCCTTATAGGATGTTCAACATGTTTTTACCAGCATTGACTCTCTAAATCAAGCAATTCAACCTAGAGTAGTGGGACCCCTTTTTTATAAAAAGGGGGATGGGTCGTTTGTCTCGTTTGTTTTTGGGATTGGGTTTGGTACCTCTATTGAATAGGGTACGCGGTCCACGCCCCGCAGGGGCGTGGACCATTGGTGCTTAGTCTAACAGAACCATATATTCCTTAGCGAAGTATTTTCTAAACCAATCTAAACCAGTACGAACAGTTCTCCATAGTGAAGATGTACCAGTTCCGTGCTTACTGTCATACATCTCAGCTAAATGATTACTGCCCATAATTGTGTCATAGATAGCGACAGCAAATCTAGGCATTGCGATTGACTCACCACTAAATGGATTGCTAACTGTTTCCATTGCTAATGGATCAGCGCTAAAATCACATTGGTTAAATGGTTTTGGTATAACATATGTTTTACCATTGTATTTAATGTTGATTATTTCTTTCATTCTATTATCCTATTTCATCCCTTAGTTATTGTCAATCGTGTAGCCTGGTATGGTACTCGGTTACTTTGTCCNTTACTATATTGATAACGATAGCTTTCATATCTTTCTTTTACAACTCGGATAGGTGTTTCGCTCGGCTGCNCAACTGGTCTTATGTTTGCAACCTCTCGTTTAAATGTATCCAAAAATGCGTGCAAACAATTTTGATTACAAAAATATGCCCAGATACTAGTTCGCCTCCATTCACTATTCAAAGGAACTTTTCTGGTCCTTAATACTTTACTGTCGCCTGAGCCACGAACCCTGGACTGTGTTTCAATAGTATGGCATTTAGGATTATGACACCAATTATAATCGTTCATTTATATATATCCTTATATCTATTTCTATTTCTTTCATTATCCACGCCTATTTCTATACCCAAAGAAAGCGCAAAGATAATTAAAATACATAACATCAAAAATTCCATTAATGTATCACTTTCATTTCAGGTTTATTTAAACCAATAGAAATATAAATTGGCGCAAGTTTATTACTTGCATATCTATAGTTTGCTCTATCTCGGTCATAGTAAAGAATGAATTGTTTATTAATTCTACATTTCTTTTCTACCCATTGTCCTCGTCTTGTTATTCGTTTTAATTCCTTATTCACCTCGCCACCAATAGTTTGAGGGGTATAAGATATCATAAACATTGTTTTGTCTTTTAGTAGTTCTTTCATTTTATCCTCTTTCTGTTATATGTAGGATTATCCCACATATAACAGTTAAAGTCAAATGATTTAATGTTGTGATTGTTGTTGGTTGTATAGTAGTCTTGCCTTGATTTTATCTTCTCTTGAAATATTAAGGTTTTTCATACCCTTAATTCTATCAGCAAGATTTTTAGGATTATAAATAACTAACCCAGTTGAGTTAGTTCTTATAATTTCTGCCTCTTTGACACTTAATCCAAGTTCAGTACAAAGTTCAATCGCCTCATCTAAATATCTATAACCTTTTAAACCAAGTTTAATTTCTTTCATTTGGCTTAACACAGATTTTATCCATTTATAATGTGCCATTATTAATTGTCCTTTTTTCTGTTGCCAAATTTCAAAAGTTTTAAATTCTGCTTTTGAAACTGGTATTTGTCTATCTCTACAATACTCACGCCCAATTAAATCTAACTCATATTCCTTATCCCATTGTTTTGAATATGATGTTAAATTTTCTCTACCACTATTACTTCCAAGATACTTGTCATTAGCGTCTTGATACTTTGTCCAATGTGGGTTGCTATCTTTACCCTCCATTTCAATCGTAATATCAGGATTGCAGTTGTCTTGTGCTTTTAGTTCATCACGAAAATAAGCATAACCAAAATCTCTTGATTGTGGTTGATAGTTGTCGCTATCTTGCCTATCAACATTATCCAAATCGCCATTTAAACGAAAGTCAAAATGTTTTGTGATGTACTTGTCGTCTTGTTCTTCGTGGTCGCCACTCCAAGTATCTTGCTTATACTTTTCTTCGTTGCCCTCTTTTTTAGACATATAACCAAAATGAAAACAACTATCTTTTGCAATAGTATTTACATTTTCATATTTGTCTTGAAGATAATGTGCCATATCAACATCTTCTTTTGGGTAGCGTCTTTCAACACACGCTTTCGCAAGTTCCCAAGTTTTATCTTGTACTCCTTTAAAGTTTTCTCTCTCTTGAAAAAACTTTTCTTTTTCTTGCGTATCTTCTTGTTCAATATGAACTCTCATACGAGTTCCTATTTTATTACGCAATTCTTGATTAAGTCTTATTCTAGCCATTTATTTCTCCTTTATGAGTTGGTTTAAAAAAGTATTTTTAGCACTTGACATATCTATTGTCAAGTATTATGTAGGACAGTATAAATTATGATTGAAATACTTCAAATATTTTGGTCGGCTCCAATAGAGCTAAAAACAATTATTTTATCTATTGCGGTCGCCTTCCCCCTTCTGGCTTATTTTGGGATGAAAGGAACAGGATTATAGATTAAGTTTAAGGCTTCACATTCCTAGTTAATTGCTAGTAGGCCTGTCGCTCGAGCTATTAAAATAAAGCACGCCGGCCTCAACGAGTGTGAAGCTTCAAGCTTCAAGCTTGAGCCGCTTCCCCGCTGACCTATAGGCGTGTGTCGTAGCGAACAAAAGTTGCGCGACGGGGAAGTGGGTCAAGCTTCAGGCGCCATTAAAAAGACATAATTAAATGATATAGACTAAATTTTTAGAAAGGAAAAATGTACACATTAGCACAAATACTAGAAGCCTGGGCCGCTGCATATGGTGAAAATATGCAGGATGAATATCCGGGCTTCGTTCAAAAACTAAGCGAAGAAAAAGCTACAAGCCTCAAGCCACAAGCTTGACACAATTAAAAGATATAAAATAGAATGCTAAAGAAAGAAGCAAGACTCATCTCTGGGGGCCTGAGCGCACCTTCAAAAATGCCTGGACCGTCATTCAACCTGCCGGCCAGCGCATGTATTACAGGCGCCAAGCTCCAAGCGGTGAAGGGCTCAACATGCAGCGTGTGCTATGCACTTAAGGGCCGGTATAGATTTCGCAATGTGAAGGACGCGCTATCCAGACGGCTGGCGAAGCTCCACGACCCGAGATGGATAGAGTCCATGGTAACATTAATTGACAAGCAGCCTGTCTTCAGGTGGCATGACAGCGGGGACCTGCAGAGCGTCCAGCATCTCAAGAATATATTCGAAGTTTGCAAGCGTACACCAGACACCAGACACTGGCTGCCAACACGTGAGGCCCGGTTCCTGTCCCTGATGGATCCAGCTGTGGTCCCCACGAATTTAAAAATAGTTTTATCCGATCATATGAACAACCAACAGGTGGCTCCTACCTGGTGGCCGTATACGTCCGGCGTGTCGACTGACCATAATCAGGTGACATGTCCGGCGTCTAAGCAGGGGAATAAATGTCTCGATTGCAGGAAATGTTGGGACCGGGGCACAGCCAGAGTTATTTATGGCAAGCACTGAATCTAAACTAATAGCCAAGTACCACGAAGCATGGGCCATGGCTAATGGCTACAGGCCGCAAGCTTCAGGCGTCAGGCGCCAAGCTGGGAAAGTTTCAAGCAGCAGGCGTCAAGCTTCAAGCCACAAGCATCAAGCTCGGGCGTCAAGCCGCAGGCTACAAGCTCCCCGATCCGTGAACCAGGGACCAAAAAGTATTGAAAAAGTTTCGAGGACCTTTGACCAAGGGCCTCGACAAGGATAAATGTATTGTTCGGATGTGTTTTATGGAACGCAATTTGATGTGGTGAAAATCTAATTTTGTTTCCCTTTGTAACTTTTAATTCAACAGTAAAAAAGTGCCCATTAGTAGTGTACCCCAACAGATCAGGAGTACCCAAAGAGCTAAGGTTTTCAATGCGATTCCAAATAATTCCCTTGGATTTTTTACGAAGTTTTTGATATAATTTTGCCTCTGGACCCATGTCTTTATCGAGGTTACAACCTCGTTCATTAGTAGTCTTGTTTGAGCTTATCTGGAAGAATTATTGAAGAAGGTTTTTCAGTTTTTAAAACTAATCTATGGGCAGTATGACCTTTGAAACCAATGATAGGAGCAGAGTTCTCATGCACTTCCATTCTTCTAATATCATACAAGGTGCCATTAACTTCACAAAGTATTACAGCATTCCTCACTGCTTCCGATCCTTCCGTAAAGGAAGTAAGAAATTGTTGCATGTCTTGTACTCGCATTAACTACTACCTGTTCCAAATCCGCCTGATGGCAATAAATCTTGAATTTGTATTGCTAGCTTCTTATTATCTCCAATCACTTCTGTCAATTGTGTTTGTAATTTACCATTATATCTTTGATGATTATCATTAATATCTAGTGCACTTTGTAATCTACCTTCCATATCTTTAATCTTATCTTTGAGAGCACGCACCTCAGGTGAATTCATTCCAACTGCTTTTACAATAGATGTTTCCCCTTCAGCTTCGCTAACTCTTTTTCTTAACTCGACTACTGTAGAAGAAATCTCCTCTATGATTCTTTTAGAACCTTCTAACAAATTCTTATCTTTTATCCATTGAGATTCTTTTTGTTGCCATTCCCACTTTTCTTTCTTATGTTGTTCAATCAGACCTGCTAAATCATTTGTCTTCAGTGTTGTTCTATCCTCTTTCATAGCTGCTGTTATACAAATCCCTTTCTTCACTTTCTTATTATATGTTTTCTTAATGCTCTAACTAACCTTTCAATATTATCTATAATATCAATTAGAGTTTGACTTTTAATAAAATGCTCCTCACGTTTGATTTCATCATACTCTTTAAGAGGTATAGTAACAGTACGTCTAGCCTTAGCCGATTCATCTTCATAAGTAGCTTGCTCAGCTCGATCTCCATTAGTACCGTCGTCTATATACATTTCTCCATGTTCATCTTTCATATTGACTTTATAGGATAGTTACCTTAAATTGTCAACCATGGGAGTTCCAAAAAGATTAACAGAAATGCAAATGAGATTCGCCGAATTTATAGTATTCGGAGGTCCATCAGGACCTGTCTCACAAGCAGAAGCAGCTATCCTTGCCGGATACTCTCCTAAGAGGTCCAGACAAGAAGGATCAGAACTAATGAATCCTAGGACGTCACCATTAGTGGCAAGATATATAGGTGGGCTAAAAGAAGAAAGACTTAAGAAGTTTGAAGTAACTTACGAAGGTCATGTAGCTGAACTTGCTAGGTTGAGAGAAGCCGCTTTAAAGAAAGGAAGTTTTTCCAGCGCAGTAAATGCTGAAGCCAATAGAGGAAAAGCAGCGGGATTATATATAGACCGCAAAATAATAAAAACAGGTAAACTAGAGGATATGACAGAAGAACAATTAGAAGCAAAAATGAAACAAATTTTAGACGACTACGCACCTCTGTTAAATGCAAAGATTGTTGAAGGTGAAACACTGGAGGCACCTAAATCTTCGTCATCTTCTTCACACAAGCTGCCGGAATCATCGTCCGATCCCCAAAAGTCAAAGAGCCATCATCTTCCCGATCAAAAGACGCAAACAATTTAATTGCTTTTTTATCTTTAGAGTATAGCCAACCTTCATTGACAGGTTTAGCTAATGTCATTCTTTCAAATTGTTTATCATCTGCCCAGCCAGAGTCACTCAAGATATCAATCCACTCCACCCTGACTTTAGGATAAGGTAATTCGGGAGCTGTACGAGCTACGACTTGTTTTCTTCTTCTCTTAGGCATATAAGGGTTCTACCAGATAAATCACTTGATGTTAAGTAGCCTTATGCGCGCGCGGAGGCACTACTGCTTTGGACATTATATAATGTCCTTTTTTTAAAAAATGTCCTCTAAAATGTCCTCTAAAATCCATTGTAACCATTGGTGTTGCTATCTTTTTTTATTTTTGGACATAAAGACACTTTCTTTTCATGTTTTTTTTTAATAAGACTCATTTATCTCCAGAAACTCTTATGTATATGTCCGCCTAATTTGTGCCATAATGTCGCCTTAATGTTGCCATCTTTTCTCATTCATCCTCCGGTGGGTGGTTATGCCCAATACCTATTTTTTCTTTAAGGCCATCGTTTTCATCCTTAATCAAAATACGTTCAGCTTCTTCCCATCGATCAGCGTCCCTGTATTTCTCTAGTTCCCGGTATGTTTTGTTAGGAAACTCCTTAGCGTATTCATGCAGTGTCTTTTTCTTTTTCATTGTCCTCCTTCTTTTTTAATGAATCACCAAACGTTCCTCTAAAGCCCCATGATCCATGGTGCGTGGTCCATGAGTCTAGGTTCGCGTAGATCTTGAGTCCCGCATCCCGGACCAAGGCACAGAACGAGAGATCCTCGCCCTTCCACTCCCCGGTCTTTAAGCTAAAGGTCGTATCCCAAAAATTATACATATACCGTTTGATGGCATCTTCCATCGAGCCTATTTCAGCATTCATCTTCTTTCGAGCGTCATCGTCAAACTCTATTTTTAATTCAGGGTGCTTGTCCATCAGTTTTTCAAAGACAATTTTTTTAATTAGCATTAATCCAGCAGGAGCTGACTTCAACTCTACTAAATCAAAAGGTAAAATTTTTATATTATTAGGGTTTAGATGTTCAACTGGATATCTAAACTTTAAAGGATTTTCTTTTAATCGATAGGGAGTTACTACAATATCTTTCTCAGGGACTAACATCCTTAATACAGCTTCGTGTGAGAATTCTACATCAGAATCAACAAACAACATATAATCATAACCTGAAGCCANGAATCCTGTCGTTAGTAAATTTCGCGCATGAGTCACCAGAGAAGATTTAACAGATTTAAAGATACATTCGACTCCAGACTTAGCGAGCACTGCGTAAGTATTTAATAGCGATACACACGTCTCTACCTTCATAGTATCATAACAGGGCATAGCTATATAGACTCTAGGTTTTTGCTTTTCCATTTTGGCCTTTCTTTTTTTCAAAAATATTATCGTCTGTTATTTTAAAATTAGCAGCAACGGTAACTCTAGTTACATTAGACCTAAAAGTAGAAACTGTATGAGTTAGGTTCCATGGGAAAATAAAAAAGTCTCCTACCTCAGGTTTAAACTCAAATGAATTTGTGTGAAAATTTTGTGGGTTCCCTGTAAAGAAACTCAACGCAGCCGGACCACTACCGGTAGCCTTCCAGTTCTTTTGTTCTTGCTTAATCTTATCAGGAATATCTAAAAATAATACTGAAGACAAGTGACAGTCATGATGAATGTGTGGAGGATTAGATTCTCCCTTCTTCATAAAGTTGACCCATGAAGCTGTGACTTCAATTCCTTTAAGGTGAAGACCATACCAAGTTTTATAAGCATCTTGATACGCTCTAAAATAGGGTCTTACAATATTAATATATTTAGTTTTATCAATTAGCTTTTCATCCTTGATAATACCCGCTAGATTCTTAGACCAATTTTCTGTTGCAGCATTACAAAGTTTTTTTAAAGATTTAATATCTTTATCATTTACGTGAGTTTTAAATAGTAAAGGACCCCAATGGTAAATTTTATATTCTATTTCCTCCTCCTTCACTAAATTTTCTCCCCCTTTAGTTGTTACAGTTTTCATTTCAACCTCGTTTGTTACATTCCGATATATGACTTTTTAAAGTTGTACCATCTTTTGTTTTTATACTTTGAAAAAATGTAATTAATGTAACTCTTTCTCCTCCAAAATTATCTGCTTGATGATACTCATGACAATCAAATAGTAAAGCTCTGTTAGGTTTAAATACTACTTTAGTCTTTAAATCAAACTGGCTGTTGTGTTTGTTAACCACATCTTTAAATTTTTTAGTTTTTATTTTAGCAGGGTTTTTATAAGCATCCCATTTCAGGGGGACATACCCATCTCTGTCATAAGGATAAGTCTTGGGTTCATGAAGACTGGTCCCTCCAGAGTTTTTACCGGATATAAAAATAATAGAAGAGATTTCGTCATCATCTTGATGAATAAATCCAGTCCCTTGGAAAGGTATTTTTTGAAACGTCATCCTGGCAGTAAATTTAATGTTTTCGTAATTCATAGGGTAAAGAGCTTCTATCATTTTTGAGCAAGTCATCTCAAAGAAGGGATAGTTTATGTCGTGAAGAAGTTTTGATCTCATACCAGGCCAATTGCCATCCGCAGGAGGAAAATATTCTACTTCTTCTGACAATTTTTTAACAACTTCAAAATTATTAAAAAAATTATCTATTACTAGGGTTGGCCATTTCATTTGAAGTCCTCTGCCTTAATGTTGACATTTTGTTGCTCTTTCTCATCAAACTTTAACTCATGAAACATGTCGAGTCTCTTGAGAAATTTGTGTTTCCAAGACCTTAAATCAGCGGCTTGAAACTTGAATTCTTGGTAATATAGGTCAGGAGTACATACCATTATTATGCCCTGTTGAATGGTAGATTTATAAACATAGTCATGAGCCATGCAGTATGCAGCAATTTGTAAGAAATAGTCATCGATCCATTCTATCCTCTTGGGTCGATTCGCTTGTTTAAAATCAATAATAGTATCTAGACCGTTATGATTACAAACCAGGTCAGTAGACCCAGCGTATAACCCAGGATAATACAATGTGACTTCTGAACCGTAATACTCTTCCACAGGAAGCAAACCTTCTTCAATAATTTTTTGGGCCATGGGCTTCGCCTGGCATCCGATTGGCGTAAGATCATCGTAGCCAACACCTTGTATGTGAGACTCAAGGAATTTGTGCATACTAGTCCCCCGCTTTGATGATAGATTCTTGATTCGTTCTGCTTCTTGTTCACCGACTTTGTTCTTCCAGTCTTTTAAAAATTGTTGATTTTTCGTAGCGCTTAATATCGTAGTTACAGACGGAAGTCTAGTACCATTTATATCGTAGATCCGTGATCCTTGGTCCGTGATCTGTGTCCCACTGATATATTTATATTTCTTCTTTAGTTTTATTGTCTTTTTCATACTACAAAAAATAACATATATAGACTTAGGACTACGATAAATGTAAAGCCACTAAATATTAATACAAAAATTTTATCCTGTGGGTCCAGCATGTTCTTTCTTCATCTCATTATATTTTTTCATGTCTTTAATTGGAACTGCCGTAGCTACATTTCCGGACACTGAGATTCTAGTCACATCAGAATA
>JGI25136J39404_1000227_pt1 | contig 9611 bp, 13 predicted proteins | sample ETNvirome_6_1000_FD_39404 | JGI IMG/M metagenome (IMG submission 39404)
CAAGAGTTCATTGCCTGTTGATTTGAAACGCTGTTTGTCTTTTTGCGTTGGTTCTCTTGTTTCAAGATACGAGAATCCGATTGATACGCCACGGCACAAGCCAGCAGCGACCAACGACAGAACCGCATCGGGTCGCCATTCTCCCTTGTGTCCTTCTGGACGTTCAGGGAAATGCGTTGATGCAACCACGCCATTCTCATTGACTTCAAGCCAATCACAAACAGCAACAGGATCGTCATAATTATGATTCCAGAAAACTGTTCCTGTGGATTTGAAGCGGTTTGTTTGTATCCCTGCTGGCAAGACACACTCACCTTCTTCATCGACCGTATCGGTGGAAATGTAGGCGATGCAAGTTCTTGCTGGAATATCAGCATTCAAGTTCGCGGTGTAGTCTTTTAAGTCAATTCTGTCATGTTCTTTGTTTTTCATTGTTCATACCTTATTTTCAAATCTTTAATCAACTCATCACCTTCTTCAGAAGTAATTTTGCCAGAAGAAACTTGTTGTCTGACAAACTCTCTTGCCTTTTCAAATTCTTGTTTTCTTGTTTGTTCTTTGATGTCCTCAAGATATTCAACCGAATCTTCATCATCAAGTATTTCAACCATTGTGCATCTGCAATTCGGATGCAATGGTGGAGTCTGCAATCCTTTCAGTGGAGTAGGCGACCAGACTCTAACCTTTCCGATCACATCATTGACTTTGGCAAACGAATCATTGATTCCAATTGGTTTCGCCCGTTCTCCTCTGCCCATTTCTTTACATGATTCACAAGCACCCGCAGCGACTACCCATTGCTTCATCTTGACAACGCCAGATTGATTCCACGCATCGAGTCTGCCGATTTCGTTGATCAATGCAACTTCTGTTCGTGCAATCATTTCTGCCCTTGCAACAATTGGGATTCGTCCTGTATCGGATTCTTCTTGAACCAACGACAGAATATCCCTTGCAATTTCATCGGTCGATGCTCCATGCCTCATGCCCAATTTCACTTTGTCATCAATCTCTTTTCCTGTTCCAAATATCAGCGTGTTGGTCAATTGACTCTTGTATTCTTCAAGCGTGTCTGCAATAAGTGGGTCGAATTGATTGAATTGCAAATCGACTCCCAACCTGTCCAATTCGTTTTGACCAGACAAGAGCATGACTTCATTCACAAACTTGTCGGTGATTTCTTGGATTTTCTGTTCGGCTTCTGAACTTGTCACGAACTCGCCCATGCCACCCGCAAAATCAAGGAATCGTTCAACTTCTTTTCTGAACAGTGAAACCAAATCATCACGGAAGCCATCCATCGGTGATGAGAACACTTCCAGTGTTTCAAGATATTCCTCATTGCCCTTGTCAATTGGCGCACGCTTTTGACTGATCAGAGAACGGGATTCATCCCATAGTTCTTTCAATGAATCATGTTTTTTTTTACAGTCGCAATCGTGGCTTTTTTCTTCGCCTTTTGTTTTGTTGCACAATGAATGAGCAATTGCAACTGCTTGATCCTGTGGATAGCCCTCATCCAATAAGATTGATATTTTTTCAGACATACAATCGCTGGCTTTTTCAACTGAATAGGTTGCGGGATGTGATGAACCTTCCATGCAAGTATTCGTTTCAGACATATAGTGCCAACCATCGGGGCATTTTCCATCAACGGGAACGGGATTTGCTTTCACTTCTTTTGGTTCTTTTGAGAATTGACCAAACATCGGTTGTGGATTTCGTGCATTCTCGATCGCAACGTCAATTGGAACTGAACCCATCGGCACAAACAACTCATCCCCACCTTCAGAAATTGGCTCAAGACCGCGTTCTGCTCTCACCTCATTGCGTGTTCGGATTCCTGCGGAAATGTCGCTGGCATCGACTTGCGATTGAATCTGCCTGTCCTGCGCCACAGGGTCATCGTATGCAAGGAAAAGAGTATCAGCGAACATTCCAAACAACGGCAACAACTGTCGATTCAAGAATGATTCGTCAAGTGTCAAGTATGGAACGATGGTATCACGAAGCCAACCGAGATTGCCTTCCCTCGCATTTGCAAGGTTCGGGTCGTTCGCTTTCAACTTCGTCACTGGCACTCCAGCAATCGCAGCGATGACTTCAATCTTGCGTGTTTCGCCTGAATCAAACGCCAAATCCTGCGGTGAAAATTGCATGGGTCTCGCATCACTTGACCCCTCGAAGATAAATGGACGACTTCGATTGTTCTTGCCACCGAGTTGTCGTTCGACTTGTTGCATCAATCGTTGGTATTGAGTGTCTGTCAAATGCTCTTTGACAAAGATTGCCCAATCGGGTCGGGCTTGATTGTCAAGTACGTTCTGCTCGTATTCGTCCATACTATTCAATAAATCAACCGCATCAATCGCAGCAGAAACCCATCCCATGCCGTAGAACGGATCAGATGGATTCGGTTGCTTCTCATGCAATACTTCATCTTTGCGGAAATCAACCATGTTTGGTCGCTTGCCGTATGTGTATGATTTGACCAAATCCATTGTGCCGTCTGGAACAACCGTCACCAAATCGCTTTGCATATTCCACAACTCAAGAGGAACTCCGATTGTTTCAGAAATTATTGGATGAAGATATGCGTTGCCTGTCAATTGCAGATTCAACATTCGTTGCATGGTCAAGGTGTATCCATCCATTTCAGGCGATGGATTGTCAAGCAATTCCAACACTGGATGCTCATGCACCTCAACAACATCACAGCCAGTCATCATTTTTCGTTGCACAAAGATTGACGGCTTTGTTTCCTGCTCTCCACGAAGATATGATGCCTTTTGTGAACCGACTTTTTTCGTGTTCACGATGGATTTCATACCGTTTCGCGGTTGCATCGAATACAACTTGATGGGCTGGCTTGCAACTCCGCGTGCGTTTATCATCGCGGCAGCGTAGACCCATCCATGAAAGCGTTGCATCAATGCTGTGTATCCACGATTTCGCTGAATGCCCGTGCTGAATTTTTCCCATGCAGGAACGCTTGCATTCAGGTATGCTTGGCGATCAGTTGCTTTTGTATTTGTGTCTTTGTCGTTCTTGCCTTTGCGGAACTTTTCGAGCATTTTCAAATCTCCGTCCACAATTGTTCATTTTCAAGTGGATTCATTTTGTACTTTTCATCAAAACCACCAATCGAGCGAATTGATGGGCTTGAGCGCAAGCCGTCTATATGAACAATACTATAACGAAGTGCATCAAGGGCGTGATCGTGTTCTTTCTTCGGTTGGTCTTTGCTTGACCCATCTTGATTGCTCATCCACTCATAAGAACCAAATTCACGCAACAGGTTTGAGCATTTTCGATGCACTACCAATCTTGGTTTGCCAGATGGGTCGTTGCATAATCTTCCCGCAACGCTTTGAATGCCAGTGAACACCGCGTTGTTTGCAGGGATAGCATCAAGTCCAACATTCCGCATTGAAGCCCGCAAGCCCGCAGATGATGGATCAACAACAAAACAATCAATGCTTTGATGTTCTTCTTTCCAAGCCAACGCAGTATCCACCACCTCTTGTTCAAGTTTTTGTCGTTCATACCATTCGTCAAGAACAAATACGCGGTCATCCTTGATTCCAATCAGGAGCAGAACAGCAGGATTGTTGTATCCCATATCCATCCCCACAATCATTCGGTCGAACTCATCTGGCACTTCATCGACCACGAACTTTTCTTCTAACCACATATCATAGACCAACCCTTCAGAGCCAACCCACAATCCTTCGACGTAACGCTTCCGCGCAACGCCTGTCATGGTTTCCAAATCTTTCACATAATCTTCAGGCAAGAACCAATTGTCACGACTTGTTGTTGTGATTGCTTCACAATTCGGAGCGCAGACATGACCACCCGCAAGACCAAACCGCTTGGCAAGGAAGTGTTGTGGCGTTGATGGGTTGCAAGCACCATAGATTTGATTTGGCAGATCTGGCAATTTCAACCTAATGCGACCGCGAAGCATCGTCCAATCCTGTTCGTTCAACTCGACCGCCTCGTCCACACCAACACCACTCAAGTTCATCGAGGCGATTCTCGCAGCATCTTCAAGACCAAACAGCATGATTGTTCCACCGCCAAAGATGTTGATTTCGCCATCCATCTTTTTGTATTCATACGACCCTTTCGGAAGTATCGGTGGAAGCAATCCATCAGGTTCAAGCAATGTTTTCAATGTCGATCGCTTCAATGCCACAACTGTCTTTCGACACAACCCTTCTCTTGAACCTTCGATGCTTGCTCTCATTGCCACACGCAAGCAAATTGCCCTCGTCTTTCCTGCACCAAACGCGCCCGAATAGAGTATTTCGCGTGCGGTCGAACGAAGGAACTTCAGTTGTTGTGGAAGAACCTCAAGGCGATGTGTATTGTCATCCTGACTTGTCATTCATTGATTGTACTGCTTCGTCCAGAATAAAGGTGAGGGATGACCCATCAGCATCAGCAAGCCTGTTTGGAACTTTGCCATCAACGCGCTGGATGATCTCTTGCCAGAATCGGAAGTCGCCCTTCAACGCCCTGTCAATTGCAGACTTGACAAGCGCATCGCACAATTGTTCACCTGTGACTTCATGCTCAAGCATCTTGCGAAGATGGTCTTGAATCGAACGCCCTTTTGGTCGCCCGTTTGGATTGATTGCATCGGGACGATTCGCAAAAGAAAAGCGGTTGCCTTTGGCAAACTTTCCATTGGTATCGAAATCACTCATCAAAATCACTTCCCAAGTGCATCTTGTCGAAAAACTGTTCGTCAATTTCAACGCTTGAATCATGTACAAGTTCGGCATTTGCAAACAAGTGTGATGTGCCGTCATGACCTTCTTCCCAAAGTATCGAAAACCCCACGATCGGTATTTCCAAACCAACAAGCCATTCAACGAATCGAGTATGAATTGCAATCAATGTCAAATCGTATCCGCAATCAATTTGCTCTTGTGAAATGTCGCAACTTAAGCGTATGCGCATATAAAATCCCATCCATGCGGTGTCATGTTTCCAGTGATTACAATGATTCTTGACCAGAACAACATCATGACGTAAATACCTCGACTGTATCTATTTCGTAGATGACCCAATATTGGCTTCCTGTTGTTGGCGTGAACTTGAACTCAATTGTATATGTGGCATCGCCCGTATCAAAGACAGAAGCAACAACAGGAAATCGAAAATTGTAACCAGTTGAATCCTTGCTCCACCTCGCATCAGTTTGAAGCGAATCATACACAACATCGGCAACCGTCAATGAAGCCGTGTATGTTGCGGTCGTGTTTGCGTTCTTGAATACTGCAATTGTGATCGCGGATGTTGTTGCTTGCGTGATATTGGAAGCATCAGCACCTTGAATCCTTGCCATGCAAGTCAATCCACTGTCCTCGTATATCGTGCCTCTTGTCGGTGTATTGCTCATGTTGGGTTGACCTCGCTTGCTACGTCCCCACTATTATACGTTTGCGAAGCAACATCACCAGAAGCGTATATTTGCCCTGCAACTGCGGTGAAGTTTTGCGATGCTGTTCCTGTTAAGTTTGCGGTGAAAACTGAAAGCGAGTATTCCTGCCATCCTGTGCTGGTCGTAACATTCTTCTTCACATCCATGTCGATCGTCAGTGTAGTTGTCGCAGTTCCATCAATCTGCGTGATGTAAGACAATGCGAGTTTGTCGGTCGCGTCATTTTGCACGGCAGAGTAGTTCGTGTCTACTTGTGCATTCGGTCTTGTAATACCGCCAACCTGCACTCGTTCATACGATCGAGCATAGTTCGCATCACCCTGAAAGATTGAACAACCCGCGACAATAACATCACCCGTGGTGTCAGGCGTGAAAGATTGCGTTTCGAGTAGTCGCCAATCTGCCGAAGTGGTTGTTGATTCCGCATCGGTGTATGTTGAAGCGAAGTTCTCAAACGCGTTCAGTCTGAATCCAAGAATGGTTGATTCAAGATATGTGTTTTGCGAACCAATAGATGCATCATCCCGCGTTTGAATTGTGAATGCGGTGTCATTCGCTGACATGGTGTATGGTCTGCAAGTCCACCAGTTGAGAACCTCGGTCAAATCCTCGCCTTCATAAGATATGGTTGGTGCAGTCAATGTGGTTTCGCCACTTGCAACAACTTCCATTCGCATTTCAGCATTTCTTGAAGTGTTGTTTGTATCGGTCGCAACCCATCCGAACATCAAGTATGTGTCACCTGCTGTTGGCGATGGTGCTGTCAAAGTCGCACGATCAACAAATGAAGCCGTATGCGTTGCAGAAGTTGTGTTGTTTGCGAAGAAGAAGTCGGTTGTATCCATGTTCGACAAGTCAAGAAGAAGCATCGAAAGATACTGTGTGCGAACTGTCTTTCCTATCGCATCTGCTCGTTGCTCAAATGCAAGACCACCACCGTCTGAACCTGCGGTGAACCTTCCCACAAAGTAGTACGATTGCGACACATCAACTCTTGCAGGTTCACGCTTGCAAGTAGAGTTTGAAAGAACCGCATCACCGTTTGTTCGATCTACAAGTCGCCATTGAAACACATGACCAGTGGAATCGCCTTCAATGAGAGCGTGACAGATGACGTAGTACGTTGTGCCACTTGTCAATGCAGAAGATTCGACAACCTCTGCAAATGATTGAAGGGTTGAAGTGACCGTTGAACTGACGGCAGTTTCGATGACTCCGATTGCTGTCATGGTTACTTCTTGATGATTAAGCCCATCGCCCAATCAACGAGTCCAAGTTTGCAAGCAAGAACACCCGCTATGACTCCAACGGATAACGCGAACGCTGAATCCCAAATACCTTGTAATAATTCCATCATGATTTCTTTCCTTGTAATTTCTTGTAGGCACTATTGTATGCAGGATCAGAAGAACGCTTTGATGCTATCGCTTCACGGATAGTCATGCCGTCATCTGAATCCGCAATCTTCATGTCCATTTCCGCATCACGCCTACTTTTGCGCGGAATGAAAAACGTCACGGAATAGAGCAAACGTCGAATGAGAGTTCCGATTCCTGTTTGCCAAATGAGGATAATGATTGCAATCAAAATTCCTGCGATCGACATTCGCTCAAATAGCAACATCCAACTTGGGTCTTTGTCCTCGACTCGTGGGAGTACCTCGCGGATTTCCGCGACCGAGTTTTGGATTGACTGTTGTTCGATGATACCGTATTCCGTTTCCGTTTGAATTGTACTGTCATTGCTCAAGTCTGCAATGGCGATGAACCGTGATTCGCTTGATTGTGCAAGTTTGTCGATCGTGCTTGATTCGCTGTTGATTGATTCAACAGCAGATGAACACGACATGAGAAAGAACAAAGCGATTGCCAATGCACCAAAACAAAGAGCGCGAATGTACAATTCATGGAATGTCATTCGTTTTGCCATCAGCGTTTTCCCTTATTGCAACCACATTTTTTCTTTTCAAGTGAAACAATACGATGCTCAATGTTGTCGAGTTTTCTTGTGAGTTCGTTCTTGAGGGAAGCAGCACGCCAAGTCAAAGCGGTCGTGACTATGATGCCACCAAGAAAAAGCGACAACGGAAGCAATGTCGATTCTTGTATGATGCCAGTGTTGCCAGACGCAGCAAGTCCAAGCGATGCAATCCCGATTCCCGTGGAAGTGCAGATGAACTGCGACAGTATTTCAATTGTATTTATCATTCGCACATTCTACTTGGTCGGAGCAACTGACTCGCATTGTTCCTTCGATGGCAGTTTCATGATTCGCACAAATACCTTCCCGCCTTTGATTATATCGCCACGCATCACAACTAGATGATCGACCGCTTCATCATCAGGATACACTCCCGCATCTTCCAACGCATCAAGCAGACTTTTCAATCGTCCATCAATGTCATACTTTCTTCGGTTCGGTGCATGAAGCGTGATGTGAACCGACAAGCGACCAAGCAAGGGAATATCAAAGTGGTGCGAGTCAAGGATCAAGTCGGCAATGTATCGGCAAACATCTTGCTTGTACTGTCGCCCCTTCTTGGATAACAGAACGCGACACGATTGCCCCATCCGCACCGAGCGATAGTATGTGTTCGTTGATGGCGGGAACGGCAATTCAAGCAGCGTGAACATTCTGGAAGCATAGCACGAAAAGACCCCACCAACCACTGAAGGTTCATACGACCCTATCTTCGGCTAGGGAAGGAAATGTCTGAACGATCAAGGGATGATGGGGTCGTTGTCACATCATATCAAAAGACCCCACCAACACGGGGGATGCTGATGGGGTCGGGTGTGGGCGAAAGGAAATAACTCCCACAGTATTCGGGAAAGAGATTCAGTGGAACACGGTTGTGTCCGTGACGCTTTCATTCTTTGACCGCGCTCTTGCGTGTCGATCGGAACTCAATGCCAGCATGGATTCCATGAGTGGTTTCATAATTGCCGACATGACCATCAATGATGAAGTCACAACATCTTCGATGCTGTCATCATCGGTAGACAAAAGAACTTCCTCAAGATGATCAGTGATGCCTTTTGCAGATTCAGTCATGGTTCGATCCCCCATTCGGCTCATTGTCGTAATTGCATCCACGACCAAGAGTTTCATTCGGTCTACTTCTCTCATTTGTTTTCACGCTGTTTTCCCGCTGTTGCCATGCGTGAAGTGTAACACATGAAACCAACCTCATTGTTCTTCACCGCCATAGATTTCCTGATACACCATAGCACGCAGAGTTTGTTTCCATTCCCTTGGATTTCCTGAAGTTGGCTTGCTGATGAGATGTCCATGTTCCTTGAGAACGGATATGGTTGCCTTTCGCAGTTCTTCGATTGACGTATTTTCTAATCGGGTGATGACTGTTTCTTTCCGTTGCTCGTATTCTTGAAGTTGAATTTCATTGTCGTCACGAAAAGTTGGCGAGTTTGATATGTTGAGTTCTCGTTTCCTCTTTTCGCATTCCCTGATGTACCACGCGAGTTTGGGTTCTTTGGATGAATAGGTTGTTGATACCCAATACCCAACCGCCTCGACCATTTTGGGATTGTATATTCGCAAGCCCATGCACCAATCCTCTGATTCTGTCGTTGTGGGTTGCCAGTTGGGGAATCGGTCTTTGATCCGTTGCCAAGTGTCATTCCATTCGGTGATGTTCATTGATTTTCCTGTTCATAGTTTTGCACTCGTTCTGCGTATTGCATGACCATTTCGACCGTTGGCAAATACGCCTTCTTGGGTTCTATGTCACCCTTTCCAGTAATTGTTCGCAATGATAATCCGTTCTGGACAATCATGTTCTTCAATTGCAATGGCGTGATCCAGATGAATACTTCGCCTGTGAATATCACCCAACAGTCTGCAAGGGTCGCCATGAGCGCAGACGGTTTGCCATACATGAATACTTCGATGACAAGATTTCCCGTGTGCTGGCTTTTCCTGTCTGACTTGACTTCTATGCTTTTGGATATTTCTGGAATGAATATGTCGTATGGACTGAACTTCCCATCAATCATAAATGCTTTTGGGTACTTGTTTTGTATCATTTCCAACACTGTTTTTTCGACATCCTTGCCGACTTGCAAATCCGTTTGAAATGTTGTCATTAGATGATACCCAACATCCTTGCAGTTGCATAAACTGAAGCGAATGGCGA
>JGI25136J39404_1000230_pt1 | contig 9566 bp, 2 predicted proteins | sample ETNvirome_6_1000_FD_39404 | JGI IMG/M metagenome (IMG submission 39404)
CTACGAAGTATTTCCTCTCTAATACTAGCTGTATCTGAGTGGAAGTCTGATGCCTGATCTGAGGGCAAATCCCCTTCGCCCAATGACTCAACTTCACCATCTAACGATGCATTGACATTTTGCATGTTGCTATCATCTCTGGTTTTGGCAATCTCATTTGAGTTACCATCAAACACATTCTCAAGTTTAAGATTAACAGGGTATGTAGTAGACCTCTCACCTGATCCTGAAAAATTTTCAGCAAATCTTGGGTCTTTAGTAAAATGTCCCGCAATACCCTCCTCCCCTCTTTCCCCTAAGAATTTTCTAATACCCGGGTCAGTACCGAATTTATCTGCTAAGGGATCAGGAGATTTATCCAGATACTTTTCTGGATGGCGAGACCCGTGAAACCAAACATCATTAGGGTCAAAGCCCTGTCTTCTTGCCTCACTGTAACTTGCGAGTTTTATCGGGGTGGGGCTTTTAAACCTCGCGTCAGGATGTATTTTATATTTCGCCTTATCCTTTGTCATTTTACTGAAGAGTTCCCTTCTTTCTTTGGGCATCTTATCTATATCAACCCCTACAATATCAACATCGGCGGCGGCAAAGTAATCAATAACTTCAGGCCAATCTTGTGTTTTTACAGCCCAGCCTAAAGAATCCTTTAGTTTAGAAAAAGGTAGAAACCCAAGTTCAGATCCATCTTTGTACAAATCATCTACAGTTTTATCAAAAAGCGTTATTTCGGAGCTACTAAGTGGCAGTCCAGTTGGCCCCGTCATTGTGTCAAACTCAAGGTAATCATGCTCAGATTTATCGTTAAAATCCTTGACTGAGGATTTAATTTCATCAGAGAGTTCCTCCTTTGCCTCCTCCCCAACCTCTTCCCCAAGTGATGGCCCTGTATACGGGAAAGCTTCTTCGTCAACAGCTGCTTCTTCTGAAATTCTGGCATCTATAGCGTCATCAGAAAGCTCCTCAGCGCCTGTCTGAGGTGCCAGTGCGCTATCCCGCTCTATCCCAATGCCACGCTCTGGAACAACCCCTCTGATACTCTCTGTGGCTCTGAGCGTTCTAATCTCCCCTCTTTCCCTAGAGCCTATCTCTCCTGAGTCAAGTTTCTCTATAACATCTCTGAAACTTTGGAACCCAGTCCCCCTTATAGCGTTCCCTGTACGCTCAAAGAATTCAAAAATTCTGTTTGCAAGTGTCCTTGGTTTCCCCGTAAATAAAGTCTTATCCTTTTTCCCTGCGCGGATAAGCTCAGCAACTGCCTCTTCCATCTGAGCAACCCTGTTCAGGTCTGGGTAAGGTGATGTTTTTGGGTCTGACATCTTTTGGTAAAAAGTAACATTCCCAGTACCCGGGACAACCTTCTTCTTTGCAAGGTTTTCAAGAAGCGCCCATTCCTTGCCAGTCCAGAGGTCAAGGCCACGGACTCCGTGAATAACCTCATGATTAAGAATGTCAGCGAGTGCAGCGGCNTTTGCTTGCGGGGTACTGTCTCTTGCTGACTGATTAATCCTATCCAATGCTAAGAAAATAGTTCTGGCTCTTGGTCGATAGTAGCCTTCGGTTCTTAGATCTAAGGCAGGTTCATCACCTCTAAGAATCACCTCCCCTTCTCTGGTAATTGTTCCCGGCCCCGGGTCTCTTAATACATCAAGAACCCTGAGGCCAATATCATTGAGGCCAGCCCCTCTTAATGTTTTTTTAAGGTTCTTCTCTAACTGCCGCGCTTCCTCAGAAACCACCTCCTTGTAAGGCTTGGCGATAGGAGTAAATTTTTCTTTGGAAACAAGTGGGGGTGGGAGTAAGGCGGGAGTTGATACCTCGCCATCTTTTAAAATTAAGCCAGCTTTCTTGAGATCCTTATGTATTGACGCCGCAATAGTTTTTATTCTTTTTGGTGATCCCGTATCAATGAGTGTCTCTTCAATATTTGAAAGGGTTCCATCGCCAGTATCGGTAACATGCTTTAATGCCGCATCATATTGATTTCTGGTGTAGGTCTTGGGGCGAAAATCTGGAAGAGATGCAGGCTCTTTAACAATCGGGAAGGATTTTATTTCATTGGAAAGAAATATTCTTTGGGAAGGAGACATCTTATTGATGTCTGTTTCATTAACTATCTTTTCAAAGACATACTTTACTTCTGGGCTTTCTAGATCAGAAGCAATATTCTTTTCTTGCAATCTATTGCGTATTTCTTCTTTGGTTCTCTTGGAATCTTGGTATTCTTTCCTGCTTTTTGCGAGCCTTCTACCGACACTGCCAAAATCTAAATCTTGACCTGCTGGCTCTTTTATACCAACAAGAATATCAAAAACATTTGAATATTTATCCCCTAATACTTGTTTAGCTTCCGCCAAAGTAAACTCATTGGTCTCTTTAAGACCACGGTTCACCCTGTCAAAGTTTAATTGCTGTGAAGCTGTAAGGTTGTCTATATCTCTATAGAATTTCTGGCCTTTACTTGTATAAGGAGGAACCCCGTATTGCTCCTGATGCAGGGAATCTATCGTTGCTTCTTCTCTATATGGCTTGTTTGGGCCGTTAGTTGTACCTGCTGCTTCATTTAAAACAGCGCTGGTAATAGTGTATCTGCTTGGCCTGTTTAATCTCTGACCTATCCTGTATAAACTTTCTGCTTGATTTGATGAATAAGGTTCTGGCGCAATATCCATTGCTTCAATAATAGATTTATTAATTCTCCTGTTAATCATCTGATTATTCAGATTAGACATCAGGTGAATAGAGAACTCTCTTATATCTGATGGTTGCCCGTATTGTTCGCCAGTTTCGGAATGAACAACTTTGTATTGAACCTTCCCGGGAACCTTTTCTTCTACTAGATTAAATTTCCCAGACTCCGGGAAAACATCATTTTTACGGATCGCTGTTCTAGCTAACTGGCTGGCATATTCTGCTGCCGCCTCAGGAATGCCAACTTCATTTCCCTCATAAGCCATTTGGGGGTTAAACTTAGCTGCCGCCTTCTTTGCCTCTCTTTGCTTATCCCAGAGTGCAGCCTCTTCCTCAGAAAGGCCTCTTTTGTATTCTTCTTCTTGGGCAGTTATCGCATCTTCTTCAATAGCAATCTTGGCGGCATCTGCCCTATCAAAAAGCTCCTCAGTCTGCTGATCTTCTTCGGCTCGGAATTGACGCTCTCTCTCTGTGTTTACGCCTCCTGTTAACCTGCTTCTGCGATTAAAAATACCAGTCGTTACTGCGTCTAGTAATGCACCTGAAGCAGCCCCGATAGTAAAATCATCCCACAAAGACTCTGTGTAAGGAACGTTTTCATCATAGACCATGTCTTGAATTCCAGCCTGCATCAATGTCGCTGAAACTTCTTGTATACCCTCACCAGCTCCCGTCCTAAGTGCGCTGGTTACTGCATCAAAGGCTTTCTGATTCTTAACAGGGTCTTTAAATCGTTTTATTTTTTTAAGAATACTTAGCGGGGCTAATGATTCGGTTACCCCAACAAGACCGCCGAGGAGAGTAGAAACATCTTGTTGAGANTCTGAAACATCAACACCTCTGTTCCTTGCAGATATGACTCTTTGTACTTGTTCATCTGCTCCAGCACCAACACCAGCAGCGCCAGTTGTGCCATAAGCTGCTAACTTTGCGGCCCTAGCCCCAGAAGCTACCTTACCAGCAACACCTGCTACACCACCGGGAACAAAGAATGACCCCATAGAGCCAAGGCCTTCGCCAAATTTAACAAGCCAATTGTCTCTATAGTTATCGCCAATACCTATTGACTCATCAATAGCTTTCTTACCTTCATTGGCAAGCCGGATTAACTCGTTCTCATCCCCGCTATCTATAAGGTCATCAAGGCCAACAAAGTCTGTTGCAGCGTCAGCTATTTCTACAAGGCCAGCACCACTAGATAGCAATCCTTTGCCAAATCCACGGGCAACCCCTTTGGCAACTTCACTACCAAGTCCTAAGTAATCATTATCTGGAACCCAGTCAGANCCTGTGCCAGCATTTAAAGGAACCCCCATCCCTTGATAAAAATCTTGTTCCGACATCTTCTCTGTATAAAAAGTATTATACAGATCCGCTACAAGTTCCCGATCATCAATATGGTTATATTGCGGGTATTTTTTTTTAAACTCTGAAACAGAAAGCATTAGATTTAAATGCCAATTTCAGCGGGATCAACACCAGAAAGATCAGCAACACTATTACTTGAACCCGTGTCCCTTAGTCGCTCTTCTATTCTTTTTGTAGCCGCTTTCCCCCCAGCACCCCCTCCGCCATACATTGCTAGAATTTGATCTAATAAGCTCATTGCATATTGCAGTCTGTCGTCTTCCGTAGAGTCTGGCTTACTAGATTGAAACTCATCCATTCCATGCTCTAGAAATTCTTGGCCAAACTTCATCGCTGCTATAAATTGTCTTTGTGATGGTTCATCTTTGAGATCACGCCAACGTAGCATTTGAACCGCATTAAGAAATTGATCTCTCTTTGCTTCATACTCTGCTACAGTTTTTGCGTATTTCATCTCCGCCCCTTTGACTTCAAGGGCAACCCGAGCTTCTAAGATTTCACCCTCAAGCCCTAATTCCTCCAAGGCTCTAGTTCTATCGTTTTCATACTGAGCTATAGCTGATTCTTGCTGTCTAATACCAAGATTCATATTTGATTCTGCTTGAGCCATTTGCATGTTCCTAGCTAGCATCTCCTCTGCCGAAGCTTCTTTTCTTCCTGCTGCCATTGCTTCAGAAGCAGACTTCCCAGCTCCTCTTAATCCTGCGGAAACATCACCTTCCGCTATCCCTGCTCCAAGCTGAATTAAGGCTTGCGCCCCTGCTGATTTTTTAGCATCCGCTCTTATCTTTCTAGCTCTTGATTCCTGCTCAGTAATAAGTGCTCCATAATCAAGCGCATGTTCCTTATAATCAATTACTGGCCTCTTGGGTTGGTTCTGCTGGAAGGCTGCAAGTGCTGTCTTTTGCTCATTAATAATTTCTTTTGCTTTAGAAAAATTAACTCCTTCAGACGGGTATTTCAGTAAACTATTTTTGGCCAACAGACTATTATAGGTAATCCCTTTACCCATATCTTCCTCAACCTTTTTTTGTGAGTCTTTTGTATTGAGTCCTGACTCCTCAACTGATGTAGCAGAGTCCAACTTTAGTTTCCCCGCATCTAACGATAGAGCACTACCAAGGTCTCTCCCGGTTGAGCTAAACATATCAGCCATTGCCTGTGACGATAGAGCACTACCAGAGTCTCTCCCTGCTGCGCTAAACATATCAGCCATTGACTGCCCCGGCATATAAGGCTGCCCAGTATTAGGATCAACCATAACAGGAAGGTCTCTCCCTGTGTCCTGATTCTTTTCTATAATGTCCTTTACAATCAGCCCCGTTATACCTGCCGTGCCCAATCCTCCAAGTATTTTATCCGGGGCCAATCTACTTACTTGAGATGGTGGAACATTTTGAAGAAGCTGTGGCTTCCTATAAGAAGGCTTCGTCGATACATCGCCAAAACGAGTACCCCCTTGACTTCCGGGGTAATTCTGCTTTCTTGTGAAAAGGTTTTTAACAAAATCTGACGTTTTTTGTCCTCCACCTCTGAGCGCTTCTTTAACTGTATAAGCAGCATCATCAATATATGGAGATACTTCTTTAACGCCTTTTTGAAGAAGAGTCTTACCGCGATGAAAAGCATCACTACCTTTAAGGGCAGATCTTACAAATGGGGCTGCTTTAGCTNCTGCACCAATTGGAAGAACTGAGGCAGCGAGCATCATGTCATCAGAAAATGATTCTGTAGCGCTTTTCGGTTCACTATAGAATGGCTGTTGTTTAAGTGCAGCACTCAGTCTTTCTAGCTCTCCCGGAGATGGCCCTTCAAAAGCCGAAGCTGCCTTGTTAGATATTAATGACGCTAAATTACTTAAATCTCCTGCCCCCGCATGATATAAAGCTTGCCTTCTATCTGGATTTGGTGGCCCTTGCCGATCCTGTGCAGCAATAGCTGCATCTATTTCTGTATTTTCTTCCGGGCCAATTGATGTGTTCGCAAAAACACTATCAAGAGCAGCACCCATTGGTGTCCCTTGTCTGGCCATACCTAACAATGAGGGATTTTGCGTAACCTGACCACTAGCAATTTGACCCGGGGTGACAACCGATGTAGACCTTGTAGTTGAGCTAAGAGGAGAAGAAGTTTGACCAGAGGTGTCCATATATGAATTACTTAAAAAGGACAAAATATCCTCATAGCTCATTCCTTTATTTTTTAACCCTTGGAAATAATCAGTCATTGATGCAGGAACTTGCCCAAGGCTAGCCATCTGCACAACACCACCACCAGCCATTCCTTGTGGAGGCATACCCGGGGGCATACCCGGGGGCATACCCGGAGGCATACCCGGAGGCATTCCGGGCGGCATTCCTTGAACCATACCCGGAGGCATACCTTGGGGTGGCATTCCGGGCGGCATCCCCGGAGGAGCNCCCATAGGCGGCCCTTGTGGCGGCCCTTGTTGTTGGCCCGGAGGCATCCCCGGAGGAGCGCCCATAGCAGCCTGCATATCTTCATCAGGTTGCCCAGCGCCTGCAATACCCCCACTAAGTATTTGCTCTAAAACTGTTTCTTCGGGCTGCCCACTCTGAGCTTGAGCATAACTATCCCGCATCTTCTGTCTGCGTTGAATTTCAGAAACAAAGAGAAACTGATCTGCCCCTGTTTCTTGAGCTTTTTGAAATAAGACATCATCGGGTAACCCCTTAATCATGTCCTCTCTTTGAAGTATGTCCATTAACCAGCTCCTGCCAATGCCTTATAAAGACCCACACCACCAATACCTGCACCAAGAGCCTGCTGATATCCACTAGGCTGTGTCCCATACATGGATTGTGTTGATCCCGGGGTAATTGGTAGTCCTCTAAGCATATTACTAAAGTAAGATAATTGTTCTTTTGGAAAGGCCTGTTGACGTAAGAAGTCTTGATATCCCATATCCATACCACGCTGGCCCATATCTCTTTGCATTTGTCCAGCAGCCTGAAGGTTACGCAATCTTTCGTAGGCCATTGTTTGGTCTTGGCCTCCAAACTGACCAAGCATTCTAGCTGCCTCAAGCTGTTGATTCCTTGTTGCCTGATCCATTCCATAGCCTGACAAGGCAAGTTTTGCTTGGCGTTCTGCTGACCCAACATTAAACTCCTGCGCTCTCATGCGGGCTTCATTTTCTGCCTGCCTAGCCCTATCCTCTGTTTCCTGCGCCGACAAACCAAGCCTTGAAGCTTCTTGTCTGGCTTGTTCTCTGGCCTGATAAGCAGCTCTTTCCTCTTGCTGTTGAGCGATTCTCATTTGTTCATTCTGTTGAAACTGAGATTGCTCAAATTGTTCGCCAGCTTGTTTGGCAGCGTCTTCTTGTTGCTGAGCATTTAAGCCAAGCCTTGCAGCTTCCTGCTTAGCTTGTTCCTGTATTTGGAATCTCTGGGATTCAAATTCTTGTTTTCTTTGTTTCCCTTGCTCTCTTTGCTGGAAGGCAGATTGCCGATATTGCTCAGCAGCCTCTTTCCCTCTTTGCTCTTGTTCTTGCTTACTAAGTCCCAGCCTTGCGCCTTCTTGTTTAGCTGCTTCTCCAGCATTATGTGCAGCCTGATCAAGTTGTTCTTGAGTTTGCTTGCCACTTTCTCTTTTACTAAAAGCATCTTGCTTAAACTGCTCTTGGGCCTGCTTTGCAGCTTCTTCTTGTTGCTTGGCATTTAACCCTAAACGGGCAGCCTCTTGTTTAGCNTGNTCGCCAAACTCAAAAGCTCTTTGTTGGAGTTGTTCTTCTTGGACTCCNCCTTCCATTGTTTGACCAAAAGCACCTTGCCTAAATTGTTCCTGTGCCTGTCTTGATGCATCTTCTTGTTGTTGTGCATTCAAGCCAAGACTGGCCGCTTCTTGTTTGGCTCTTTCTCCAGCTTCAAATGACCGTATTGCCATGTCCTGTTGTTGCTGTCTTGATTGCTCTGTCGTTTGAAATGCTGACTGTCTAAACCGTTCTGATTCTTGTTTTGCTTGATCCTTAGCTTGCCCTGCGGTAAGCCCATATTGAGATTCTTGAAGTCTTGCAGCTCTATCTTGCTCAAAAGCCTGAAGCGCTTGTTGATAGGCAGCTACGTCACCCGTCTTTTGTATATCTGCAAGCTGTTCAGCGGTTCCTTTCTGAAGCTCTGACTGCATAATGGCTTCTCTGTAACCACCAAGACCTCCAGATTGAGCTGCTTGTTGGGATATACCTGAAGCCTGTATATCAGCTTGTTTTTGAGCTTCTCTTTTTTGTGTATCCGTTACCAACTGCTGGTAAGGATTCATATATTTTTCTAAGGATTCTTTATCAGCAAGTGTCCCAGCTTCAAATGCTGGCCCTGTCTCTAAATCACCAGCATATTGACTCGTTAAGTCCCTAGCAGAGTAATCTTGACCCAACTCNCTTGCTAAATACCCGGGCGTAAACATGCCAGCCTGATACCCAGACTCTGAAGGAGTGGAAGCAAAATCAGATTGTCTTCTTCCTATATCGTATCCGGGATCAAAACCGCCAGCTTTATAGTCAGACTGTAAATCTCCAGCTTGATACCCCGGGCCTCTTGCTTGGGCCTCATAATCCATTGTGACATCTTGAGGTCTTAATTGAGAATAGATAGAACCCGGAGCGTATCCCTGTGTTGCAGTCCCAGCTGTATATCCGGGATCAAATTGAGATGGGTCATAACCAGATTGCCTTTGGTCTGCTCTATACCCCTGACCTAAACGACCAGCGGCATATCCCGGATCAAATGTCCCGGCATTGTAACCAGAAGTAACTTGCTGCGGATCAAACCCTTGAGCAAGATTAAGCCCCATATTGCTATCTTGATAACCTATTTGAGATGCAATATCAGAAGCCATATTCAATTGCTGCGGCGTACCCTGAGAGGCCATGTCATACATACCCTTCATCCCCATTTGTTCGTAAGGGGTAAAGTCAGCTATGCGTTGCCCGGGGTATGCCTCATATGGACGAGTAGTCTCATACATTGTACGTCCAAGCATTTCTTCAAAATAAGGACGAGCATATTCTGGTAAATTACTAGTAGTTTGAATTACTTCTTGTGGCCCACTTGGAGCCTTGCTTCCCTTACTCATCATTAAACCTCTTCTCAAATACTACATAAGAACGCTCAAAATCATCCTGTTCTAACCATTTCCAGAATCCCATCCTTGCAGTTGCTTCTATCCCACCACAATGGTTGTCTCTGGCCCAGTCATTAAATTTTTGCAACATATCCCAAACCCAGTCATTAAAATTATCCCCACCTAAAAATTGAATAGCCAACATTCTTTTCCCGGGGTATTCAACAAGCTCTGTTGTGCCAACTCCATCTATTTTCCTATCTTTATCAAATGCCACCCAAAGATGTTGTTGCCCGTTAAGAATAGAAACAAACAACATCTCCATTGTCCAACGCCCTTTAGACCTTACGATGGCTCTAGAGAGTTGATCTTTTACATCAGGCCAAAGCGTTTGAAGATAATTAGCTGGAACAAGCGCAATAGAATGA
>JGI25136J39404_1000231_pt1 | contig 9533 bp, 19 predicted proteins | sample ETNvirome_6_1000_FD_39404 | JGI IMG/M metagenome (IMG submission 39404)
ATTGCCATTGTCCTTCTATACGGGTTGGTTGTATTTTGATAGTTTTCTTTGTTGAATAATAAGGCATTTTCTTATACATAGATTTGACCGTAGTTTCAGCCCCTACATATATGACACGCCAAAACTTCTTAGCCATCTCAATCACTTCTTTTTTGGTTTGAACGCTTCGGCGAATCCTCCACCACTGAAAAAGTCCATCCCCCACTTCATCGTTTTCTCGTTTCGTTTCTTAACGAGTTTCTTTTTCTGTCTTCGTCTTTCAGCCATTCTTTGACCGAAGTTCAAACCTAATTCTCTCAATGTAGCGTCAAACGATATTTTCTTGAATAAATCCCTGCCTGCGCCCCTGTCTTCGTTAATCAAATCCTCAATGCTCATATCTTTACTTTTCTTAGCCATCTCAATCACCTTTCGCTTTTGAACCGGCAAAAGCATAAACCGCTACAATCAATAAAACGACCATGAGTATTCCACCACCCAATAACAAACCAACACCCGATGCAGGGTCTTCGCCTTTTCTTTGTTTCAAAGCATTGACTTTTGTTCTCGCCGCCGTTTGAACTTCGTGAATCGTATCAAATCCCGTTGAATCAATCGCACCATCAACCACCAAATACCATTTGTCGTTTGATATTCTAAGACCGACTTCAACTATCCATTGTCGCCCGTCTTTATCCTGTCCACTTTCAAACACATTGAGAAATTGCCACATATCATTATCCCAACCATAGCGACCAGCATCCGATTCGCTGTCCACATATTCGGGGTTGATAGTTTCCCATTCGGTCATTTCAACGAATCCATTATCGGGTGCATCGGAAATGTCAAGAATTGTTATCCACATATCATTGTCGTGTTGATTGTAAATTAGAGTATAAGTTTCAAGTGTGGTATAATCTCCGTAAGGTGCTGTTAATGAAAGTAGCAAAGAACTATCTCGCCATCTATCATTAGGTTGGGTGATGTCACGCTGTTCGGTTTCCAAATGAAAAGGAGAGTTTGCTGAATCCCAAACTCCTCTATCGCCTTTGTCGCCAACTGCCGCCGCTATCATTGAACCGCCTCGTAATGTGATGTCCATGCTTGAGCCATTCGTGCCGAAAGGATTTGTCAAAAGAGGTGCTGATGTATCAATGTTAAATGCTGATTTAGCATAGTTTGAAAGTTGGTCGCTGAAAAAGCCAAGTTGATTTGAATGCAATCTAAGACGGACTTCTTTATTCGCTTTCACAATAGCATGAAATCTCCCGTCATTTTCTTCAACATACGGGAACTCGTCGCCATGAAGAACTAAAGTATTCGGGCCGTTGAAAGTTGTATATCCTCCAATGTTCACATATTGAAATGGAAAAGAAGTATTCGCTATATTCCCAGATTCACTAATTATTTGATTGAAAGTCGCCATCACTTTTTCCCTCCTTTCTTTGGTCTTGAAAACTTGATATTTTTCCATTCAAAATACTTCATGGTTTTACGCTGTGTGGTAAACCAATTCGGAAAATAACCCCATTTAATCGTGAAACCCGATTTGCCGCCGAATACTTCTCGCTGAACTTCAGTTTGACGAATGGTTGTTTTTGGTTTTCGTGGCATTACTTTTTCCCTCCTTTGAAATAGGATTTTCTCAAGCCAATTACTCTCCAATGTTTAGCACTGATTTGCTCAAGCATCTTGTTTCGCCATATCATAAGTTTAGTTTTTCGTGCCATCACTTTTTCCCTCCAATTTTCAATCCATACAAGAGTTTCCATTTTCTGTAAATGCGTGGATGATTGATTTTCAAATATGTTCTTTGCTTCTTAGATTTGAAAGGCATTTTATCATCTCAAAAGTTAGGTGCATTATTTCCAGCACCACCGAAAAAGTCGGTTGCTGGAGGAGGAGTAATCGGCGGGAGTTGAGGTTGAGTTGGGCCTGTCGGTTGTGCCGCCATGCGATTCAATTCCGAAACTGCTTCGCCTGCATTTGAATAGGCTTTCGCCTTTTTTCCATTGATTGTGATTTGCCCTCTATTTGAAGAATCGCTGACGAATCCTGTATGAGTTTGATTGCCGATTACAAAGAAGGTTTCGTAATATCTATCATCAGTTCCGTCTTCATAGAGAAGTCCGTATGAGGTTTGATATTCCCAAACAACATTTGAAGTTCCAGCAGTTGAATATATTTGTGTCCATTGGTCGGGTAATTCTTCAGTAGTTCCGATAAGAGGTTGAGTTTCTTCATTCGGATTTTGCTTCGCTTTGTAAATGAAGAACCCGACTATTCCAGCCAACAATAATGTTGCTATTCCTAAATCCTTATTCATTTTCTTCACTCTCGCTTTGCTGTTTTGTCGGCCTTGTATAATTCAAACGGCGACCTCTCACTTTTCTTTGAGTTTGAGGNTTCGGTTCGGTCTTAGGTTCAGCCTTGACTTTCGGTTTTCTTTCNGTCTTTGGTTTTCTTTCAACAAGAGGTTTTGATTTTGGTTTGGCCTTGACCTTCGGCTTTTCCAAAGAAGGGAACTTCATAAATCTCATTGTGAATCACCTTCTCGCTTTAGATAGTCATATTTGTGAGGGTCGGTTGTTTCCTCCATTCCGGTGTAATGACTCCCTTCGGGGAATCCCCACCATCCACCAATTATTGCTCTCGCCCATTCATAAACATCGGCTTGGGCGGTTCGGTTCATTGTGTCGGAATAATCAGTGTGAGAACTGAAATCCCTATAAGTTCCTTCAAACTGATAACCGCCTAAATCAACCCAAACCTGCCATAGATGATTTGTGAACATAGGAACTTGTCTATCGGCTTCGTCATCAATATCCTCTTGAGTTCGGTATAATCCATCAGTTGTGTCTTGGGCTTCGTGGATAACTTCTCGCAACCATTCAGCACCGATTGAATCCCATTTTCCGTCTTCATTTTGTGAATAAGTCGGTTTCATACAACCGGCCAATTCAACTGCTTTGTCTAATTCTTGATATTTGTCCATTCAAATCACCTTTATTTCTTTCGTATTTTTCCAATCCCAAATCGCNTTTTGNTTTTNTTCACGACCTAATTCCATAGCATCGGGTAAAAAGCGAACATGGCGAGTCGTGTCACCGACTACATAATTTCCAGAAACCCAAAAACCAATGTGAGTGAGAATATCCGAATCAATAACTTCTTGACGCTTGGCGAAAAAGAATCTTTTTAAATCCGAAGCGAGGATGGGGTTAAATCTCAATCCCGAATATGCCATTTTCACTTCTTCACCAACTCCAACTTGATACCCTCTTTTTGGGGTGTATTCCGAACCGTCTGTATTCATTGTGATACCCTCATTTTCTAAAACCTGCGAATATATTTTTCTCCAATTAACTTCTTCGGGAGTCATTTCATTCACTCTCCATGTTGGAGTTCATATTTCGCTTTACAAGTCCACTTTTTACTGTCTAAAGAATCGTGGCAATCTATCGTCAAAAGTAATTCAGTTTCACCATATGCCTCACCGTTTTCTATTTCGTCATCAACCCATGAAAGCGAGAAGTTCACATAAGTTTCGTATTCGTCGCCTGCACTATATTGTCCTTCGTCGTAATCATCAAAACCCTCATTGTAAATGCGAAGTTGATTTATTTCAAGTTCTCTCAATTCAATTTTTATGTATCCACCTGTGGCACTCGCCTCCCATTCACATTTGAAAGTTCCAATTATTTCTCCATCATCCATTTCTAAAGTTCCCTCGTTAAAAGTTTCATATGGACTATTTTCAAACCACACTGACATACGAATAGACTTCTCGGGAATAGAAGTTGTGAACTCCTCCGAACCTGCAACATAAGTCGGTTTGCTATTTGTGCGACCTGCACTCATCCAAGAATAATTTACCATCTCAAACCACTGCCTGCAAATCAAGACCAAATGAAGCCGCTACAAGTAGCACACCATATTTGACAAACTTAGAAAGAATCCCCAATTCAATAACCGCTTCTTCAATGACCCGCATTCTTGTTTCAAGGTCTTGAATCCTCTCATCCTGTAAAGTATCATGTAGCACCATTTCATCATCTCCTAATTATCCAAACTTGAATAGTTGCTGGAGTCGCCGCCTTAGAAACGAAATACAATCGGTCATCATTAGATGATATAGTGAGTGGGTAATTTTCCGACACATCAATGGTGAATCCATCCGACCCTGCATATGGCTCATTGGTAATTTTACCATTTGCCAAAGAAGTGTCCGGCTGAATAACAACCTGTCTTGCACCGCCTAAATCCAAAGGTTGGAAATCGGTGGTGCTTGTTGAAGTGAGAACCCTAAACTCGCTTTTCAATGTGGACATCTATTCGGCCTCCTTAGAAGCCGGATTGAGATTCAACATTGTATGCAGTTGATGATACAGACTTTTGATTTTGACGAGGTGCTTTCGCTGTGCCTTGTCCTATTTTCGCAACCCAAATCGGGAAGAAAGAATAAGTTGTGTCTTCAACAGAAGTCACCGTCATGTCTATGTTTGCACCGGCAGTTAATCTCTTCAAATCTAAGAATACGAATCCAAGACGAGCAAGTGTCCATGTTGGAACTGCGGGATAACCAGCAGGCTGTCCCGAACCTGTTCCTTCGTTACGAATACCTTGAGAATAAGTTGAATCAAGAACTCGCCACTGTGGAACTGACAATGCTCTAAATGCACCGTTATTTACTCGGACTTGAGAAATACCATCAGTATCAGCGTCATTGATTGCGACAACACCGAGCATTTCCCATCCTTGTTTTCCATAAGTTGTGATTGCTCTTTCAGCACCATTTGTCAAAGTGAAGTCTTGACGAGAACCATATAGGGTTGCATCCGAAGAAACTCCATAGTAAAGAATTGTATTGAACTCGGAACTCGCCGGAGTGAAAACTGCGCCACACCACGCTTCTTCATCAAGAAGTGTGATAGACACATTTACTCTATGAGANCGAGAAGCATCAATTCCAAATGGTAAAGTCAATTCGCCGATGATAGTTGTCGTGCTTGTTGCACTTGTAGCATCAACGCCACCCACCTTTTGAGCGAGAACTGAAATGTTTGAAGGAGTCGCCGCACCAACTGATGGGGCGGGGTCGTCAAAGTTTAGAATTGTTTCACTACCGATTTTGATTCTGTAATTAGAAATCAAACGACCAATAGTGGAAGTGGAATTGTAGCCTGCGCCAACAACTGCCGTAGTCAAATCCATTTGGAAACCCATGTGGGTTATGTGAGGAGAACCGTCGGCACTAATTGGAGTATCAAAAGCCCAATTGTAAGTTGCACCGCCGGAAACCGGAGTGAGTCCTGTGGAAACTAAATCAACATATGCCATTTAATTCACGCACCTTGATTTTTCTTTCCAGCAATCATACTTTCAAGACTGTTCATCGGACTTGAAATTAAAGTGTGAACTGCGATATAACCGACAGCCCACAATGCAATATATCCCATTGTGTTTAGAGCATTCATATCAAACGCCTCCATTCGGTAGTCTTTCGTTCACCATTGATTCAAGAGTTTTACCACTGATTCGTGCTGAAACTCCATTCGCTATTGCGAGAACTAAACTAACAGTGAATGCAAGTTTAGCCCCGTCTATGAGGCTGTTCATAATTGCCATGTTTTGAAATACACCGCCCGCTATAAGAAGGGTCGCCTAAGCAAAGAAGTGAGTTTCATGGGTTTCTTTTTCTTAACTATTGGAGTTCTCACTTTTGGAATATCTATCGGCTCGTAATACTTCAGTTCCAGCGACTCCAAATCATAATGAGCGAAGGAGAACTTTTTCTCTTTCAACTTGTCATCCATTTCATCGGCTCGCAATCCCCATCGGTCAAACAACATTTTCGCATCGGGTTTCGCCAAACGAAAACAAGTAATTGACGAACTTTGAGTGTCAGTCCATTTGTTGGAAAGTGAACGCTGATTGACTAAAATTAAACTCAATCCAAGACTTCGCCCTTGAGTTGCGAATCGCTTAATGCTCGGTGGAATTGAACCAACCGATGAACCGATGAAAGTTGANGATTCTTCAATTATCAAAGTAGCCGAAAAGTTCTCGTCATATTTTGCTGTTTCAAATAAATAATTGATAATCTCGTTCAATCCTTGAAGTGCATCATCCATGTGTGGATGAATGAGAATTACTTTTTCTTTGTCAATGTTTTTCAAAGCCTGTCCAACATTTTCTTTTGGTGGTGCAAGTGTTTCATATCCTTCGCACTTCACATCATAAATTATGAAACGATGAGTCGGCGAAAAGTCACTTGACCTCGCCGCATTTCGTAATGACTCACAAAGAAAAACTGATTTTCCCGTTCCCGATATTCCGAAAACCTGCTGAACACATGGCTTCTCATTATTAGCACCGAACAAAGTTGCTGGCGAAAGTGTCATGCTTCCATCTCCTTTCGCTCTCGCTTCAATGCTTTTTTCAACGCCCTTCTTGCTCGCCACTTTTTCATAAATGTCATTCGGTTCGGGTCACGCTTTGAATGAACTTGACTTACAACGGGAACATAAAATGAAGCGATAGTTCCGACCATTATCATATCGGGATTTAGCGGAATACTCATCCCCCGATATTCCAGCCAATTTGAAGAAGCATCCTCAAATAATTCCCAATCACTTGAACTTCTTTTTATTGAGAACTCGTCGTCGCCGGTAGTTCCACGACCCCACCAAGAAAACATCGGGTCTATGAATCCCGAAAATATCCAGCGCATCATTTTGCCTTGTTGCTTGTAATACTCCCGAAGTGCTTTCGGTGATTTTGGGGGTTCTTCATCCGAAACCATCCCCCTCAACAAAGTTGAAGCGAGTGGTGAAACTGAAACCGTCGCTGACTCCTCTTCATTGTCTTCAATTGAGAACTTGAGCCATTCGGGTTCTTCATCCGAACTTTCTAAAATAGGCACTTCAATGATAGGTTCGGTGGATGATTCTTCAACTTCTTTGATATGATTTCTTTTGAAATGATTGGAAACTCCTTGTCTTGATTTTCCATTACCTTCACCGCATCCGTAATCGCAATCGGGGCATTGATATTTATTCTCGTCACTTTCATGTTTCACATAATTCGCCATTAGACCATCTCCTCAACTTTTGTTGATATTTTATTTTGCATGAATCCTTCTATCATAGAAGTGATTTGAGGTTGCGACATTAATTTGGTGATGGCTTGAGAATGAGCAAGTTGATAATCATTATCGGTTTTCCATGATTTTGAAAAGTGGAAAGTATATCCTCCAACAACTGAAAATATCAAAGTCTTCATCATCTCGTCTTTGACAAGTTGGCCTTTACTCATTTCAAAAAGAACATCATTGAGAAGTCCTTGACCCATGACAACCCAATTTGTCAAGGCAATATCAAGGGAGGAGGGCGACAAATCAGCGTCGCCGGAGGAAGTAGCATCAGTTGAGTCCTTGTCACCCTCCATGTTGTAAATTAGTCACCGCCTTGTAAATAGACACTTCGCTTGACAATTTTTGACAACCTTTATACCAAGTCGCCGACCTGTTCTAATTGTGGGAGGGGTCGCAGTAATGCGATTCCCTTCTATTAACAAGGAGGAAAAACCGATGTTTAAAACACTGAAAAATAAAATTGAAGCCCGACGACAGAACCGAATGAATGAAGCGATTCAAGAGTTTTTGTTAGAAAACCCAATGGAATTAACCCAATTCCAAATAAACACAATTGCGATTGAAACCGCCCAACATATTGATGCGAGCGATATTGCTCAAAACTTTGAAATTGATTCAAGGGATATTGCGTATCATTTTGAAACCTGCGATATTGCTGAACATTTTGAAACTTACGAAATTGCTGAACATATCAGCCATTCCGATATTGCTGAACATATCAACATTGACGCTGATGCTGTTTCATATCATATTGATATGGATGCACTCGCAACACTTTGCCAAGAAAAACTTGAAGCACCAAACATCAACATTGATGATTTGAACATTGACATTGATGGAATTGTTGAGCAAGTTATGTCGCAAATTGACTTGGCCGATTTAGTGAACCAAGTTTGTGAGGAAATCGCAAACCGAATTGAGGGATGATTAATATGAGAGAGTTCACAAATCATAACGAATTACTTCATCGCCTTGATGTCATTGTTAATTTTAATGACATTCTTAAAGTTGTGACCCCACTTGTTGAGGTTTATTCAATAGCCGATTTAGAAGAAATTATTAATGAAATATACGACCAAATCGCTATGGCGAAAGAAAGTGAGGATTGATTAATATGCGATTTTCACAATGCGAAATCTGCTTGACTAATTTTGAGCATTCGGAATTAGTAATTACTGCGGAAGGTCTTGTTGGTTGTATTCCATGTATAGTTGGACAACCAACGAAAATACAAGTCCAACTTGACGACAATTTAATTTCTGTAATGAATGAAATCATAGACCAAGTGAACCAAGACCTGCATGACATTTCATCACATATCCAAATGTATGAAAGAGAAATCTCCGAGATTGACAATACAAACTTTCAAGGATTTATTTTACAGAATGAGAACTTAATTGATTTAATTCATTCCACAGAAACGCTCGCTAAGAACATTAGAGCAAAAGCAAAAACTCTTCTTCAAGTAATTGAAGGACAGGAAATAAAGAGGTGAGAACACCCATGAGTAAAAAAACTGAAAACAAACCAACAGCACAAGCGACCCTTTTCGGAGGCTTCGTTGAAGAAACCCAAGACCCATTGAACTTTGTGAAAGTTCATCAAGAAGTGGTTGCCGACGGCGACCAATTCTCAATGAATATGGGAACTGCAACATTGAAAATAGGCGAGGATGGAGATGCCAAGTGCATCACCCTCATTGACGGCGACAAGAATCAAGCCCTCACTGTCTATTTCAGCCAGCATGAAAATGCTCAATTCAAAAGCACACCTAATGGTGTTCGCTTAGGAAATGCAGTTGCTCGTTCTTTGAAAATTGATATTTTCGCTTACGAGGATTTGGTGAACGCTATCCAAGAAAACGACTTGACTTTGACTATTGTTCACAATGGTTCAAAAGGTCGCCTTTGGACTGTTTCAATCAACGACTGAATAACTGAAATAAATTATTCCCATTCAAGGTAAAATGTAGTTCTGCGGAACTGCATAATTCGCCTCCCCTTTATCTGCGGATTTGGGGGAGGCTTTTTTTAATTAGACTTACGAGGCTTTACTATGGCGAGAGAAGAAGACGACCACACTATAATTAGATGGAGTGAATTAGTCCAGCATAGTAAAACATCAAGCCCATATTGGCGAAGGATTGTTCAAGACATTATGGAAGACATTGAAAAGTCTGGGCTGACAATGGAAGAGATAGATAAGGCCGAGTTTGAGCGACCTTATGAAGAGGAAACAGCAAAAGATTCCGAAGGTAAAATAATTACTCGCCGTCATTATCTCGGTATTCAAGACAGTGATGACGCTATGCACAAAGCGAAAGCCGACCTTGAAAAGAAAGGAGTTCCAGCACCAAGCGGCGGTGGTGGAATGGGTTCTTCATATGGTTCGGAAATTG
>JGI25136J39404_1000235_pt1 | contig 9458 bp, 11 predicted proteins | sample ETNvirome_6_1000_FD_39404 | JGI IMG/M metagenome (IMG submission 39404)
CCTGAATGGACTGAGCATAACGAACGGCCTCGTTATTTTCCCGAAGAGCATGCTCCTTGGCACGCCTCTCCTCGTTCCACTCATAGCGTAATTTCTGGATACGCTTCTTTACGCGGTTCCCGAATTCGTCCTCATCGAAATCGCCATCATCTTCCTCGTCGGGGGCGCGGGCTGCTCTGCCCTGATCCTCCTCTGGAACATCATCGACAATCTCGACCTCGATATCACTGTCGTCGGGAACTCCAACAGGTTGTGCATCCCTGTCCAGAAAGTCTTCCTGTTCTTCTGCCAACTCTTTCTGTTCCGGGCTCATACTCTTTTGACTCCCCTCGGGTCTTCTATGACGGCTCTGACACAATCATCATTGATCAGGCGGAATTGCTGCCCGTGGATCTCGACCTTGAAGCCCGAATAGGCTTTCATAATGATCCAGTCTCCCTCCTTGCAATAAGCGCCGCTCGGGAAGCGGGTTTCATCAACGAAAGCATCCGGTCCCACACGAAGGACCATGGCTGTAATACCAGCCAATTCCTCCCTCTCTCTCCACTCCTCGGGAACATAAACACCACCTTCGGTCTTTTCCTCCTGAGTGGTGAGGGCAACAAGCAACTGGTAACCGCAGGGCTGCGGAAGCTGTGAAGCCTTGCGTCGTTCATCCAGATCAACGACTGGTTCAGACATAACATCTCCTTTGCACGTTTTCGCCAAAAGAAAAGAGCGCTACGGCGCTCTTTCTGGCGGGGGTTACGGACCCCCTGCACGCGGTTTTAGGAGGCGCGGGCTCCTGCATCATGTTTCACATGAAACATGAAGTCATTCCTTCCCCTTGTTCATTGCCTCAACAAGGTCAAGCAACTCTCTTTCTGCGAGGGCCAACCCCTCGATAGTACCAACCATCTTCTGGTACTCGTCAAAACTCTGGGCGGAGCCGGTCGCGATTGCGTCCGCGACATCGTTCATCCGCAATCTGAGGTTCTTCTGAAACACCTCGAACAANGGTTGTTCGGCCAATGTTTATTCTCTCCCCTCGTTGCGCTTCCGTTCATCTTCCGCAAGCGACTTACCAACATCGGCGAGGAGACGCGCCTTGTCCATTGCGACATTATGTTCGGCGTCGGCGCGGGCCTGTTCATCTTCCGAGAGCACTTTGCCGATATTCGCAACGAGCTTGGCTTTCTCCATAGCATCCTTGCTGCTGATTTCCCTTTCGTCCGATGCGAGTTCCGCCTTGCTCTTCGCGATATCGATCCCGATACGCATGGCGTCAATCTCGGCCTGCGACTGCGTGCGATCCTTTTCGCTCTGATGACGCATCGCGGCCTGCTGCATGTTCGCAATAATTCTTGCCTGATCCGTCTGGGCCTTGCGCTCGATATCGGCGGCCTCAAGTTCAAGCCGCTTCTGCTGCATCTGGATGACAGGATCTTCGGCCAGCTTCTGGTTCTCTTCCTGCTGAACCTCGGCGATATCTTTCTGGAGAAGACGTTCCGCAGCTTCGGCCACAAGACGCGACAACTTGACCTCGATGTCCTCCGGCAGGGGCTCGTTAGGCGGCGGCAACGTCCACCCCCAACTCCTTCTCGATCTCGGAACGATACAGAAAGGCAAGGTGCTCCTGTATGTGGGCTGCCATTGCATTTTGTATGGCGAGTGCCATGGGGCTCTTTTCCACAAGCCCTCTCACCTTCGGATCTTCGGCTGCCGCCTGATGAATTGTGATATGGGCGTCGTGATCTTGATACATGAATGCCTTAACGGGCTTGCCATTCAGAACGTCCATGTTCTCCGAAACGGGATCTCTTGGCTGCTGATCATCCGAAAGAGGAATGATCTTCTCCGCATCATCGATCCCCAGAACATCCAGCATCTGCCTGTGAAGCTCCGGCAAATCATACATATGAGGAGCCTGCTGGGAGAGTTGCAGGGCAGCCTGATACTGCATGATCCTCTGCGACATGGTGGACGCATTCGGATTACTGACCGGGATCACATCAACCTTCCCGTCGAAATCCTCGGCCTTAACGGCCTCCCTGTCAGCTTCGTATTCATAGCCGTTGTCGTCGGAGTAATCTCTGATTATCCCCGCGATCAGAACAAATTCTTTTTTCATCGCAGCGTGGAGGCGTGCCTGAATGGCGCTCATCACCTTCATCGAGCGCTCGATCAGGGCCAGCGTGGTGCCGACCGGAGCTTCCTGCTTCATGTCCGCCAGCTTGAGATCGGTCAGGGAAGCGAACCTCCTGCCCTCGTCCACGATCTCGGTGAGCATCTGATGCAATACGTTGCTCGGTTCCTTGTAGGGCATGAACGTGATGTTGTCCTTGATCGCGCCACCCGGCACGTCGACATCACGGAACTCGCCCGGCATGATAGGCGAATCGTCCCCCTTGATCCGCAAACCCCTCGCCTTGAGGCCGCCCGGCAAATTCGCCAGCGTCCCGGCGTCGACCAACTGCCTGAGCAGCGATGTCGCGCTCTTGGCAAGGCCCCCAATCAGATGGATCAGCCCGAAACCATAGAACCCCAGCCCGGGCATATACTGATAATGCACGAAATGCATTCGCTTCATACGAAGATCATCGTCCTCGTACCAGTTCCTGCGTATCGCCAATACTTCATTGTCGCCCTTGGAGATAGTAACGACGTAGGGGAGGGCTATTCCCGTCTCTTCTTCGTCCTCGTTAACGTCCTCGAACCCCTCAAGATCCAAGTCCACATGCATTTCCAGAAGAACGGCACGGGAGTCATTGTCATATGACGGAGTGTCGCCCTCAAGATCGTCGTATTTCTCCTGAATTTCCGACATATCATGGGGCGCGGTATCAACCTCCACGTCACGATAGAAACCTGCGGCCTGCAACTTCTTGATGTCGTTAATCGAACGACGCATTATATGCGTGTAGCGCTCGGCGGTAAGAAGATCCGACGCCCCGTAGCTCACAACGAAATCTTCTGCGGGAACAAAATGGGCGCACGCCCTGTCCATGGTCGGATCGAAATAAACCTTCTTGAATGCCGATCCCGCGAGAGGAAGGCTGAAGAGCAACTGCTCCATCTCGGGACGGTATTCCGTCATCTTGTCGAGCAGCATATAGTTCATATAGTCCTGAATCCGATTGGCCTGCTCTTCCTTCTCGTTTGTTATTTTCCCGACAATCTTTGTTCTCACGGGACCACTGGCAGGAAACACCTCCATGATCGCCTGAGACTGGAACCTGATAACAGCCTCCGTGAGAATGGGATGATGAACGCCGCAAGCCCCCGGCCATGGCGTTGTCCTGTCCTCGATCTTCAAGCCAAGAAGATCAAGCCCCCTCACATAGGTTTGCTCCCATTCCGAACGGGAAGAGCGGTCGCCCTCGAATTCCCCCACCAGAGTGGAGGACAGTCGGCGCAATTCATCCTCTCCCATGATCTCGGCGAGATTATCGTCATGGCTCTCCGGCCCCGCATCTTCGGCGTCGGGATCGAAATCGATAATGACGCCGCCGTCTTCCGTATTAATGGAAACCGCATCGGGATTGACGATAGATATTTCCAAGGCATTCTCGTCGGAATCGGGATCAAGCTCCTCGAAACCTTCGGGCAAGTTGGAAAAGCTGGGGGCCTGAGCTATGGCTTTTTCAATCGCCATAAACTAAACCTTCTTGGCGGTTGACACATAATCCTTGGGAGGCGGGGTCGCCGTGTCAGTGATCTGATCGGCATACGCATACCATTTGAGTCCCTTGGTCGCAGCGCCCGTGCCCTTCGTCTTGATCTGCTTGCGAGGAACTGCCGTCCCCAGATCTCTTGAGATCGATCTCTTCTCATTCATCTTCAGATTCCTTTTTAACGTCACCCAGAATATATCCGAAATCGTTCTTGCGAAGGAAATAACGTATTTCCGTGATCGGTCTCGCCCATCCCATATGGGGGACAACGGACCAGCCATAAACACTCACACCACTCGGAACACCGATCAGTTCATACTTGCCGCGCTGGCTATGAACGAACAAAGCTCCGCCGGAGTTCCCGAAAATAATCGGAGCGGTTGCCAGCCACAAGGACAATCCGTTCCTATCCTTCCCGAAACCAGCCAACATTCCCCGCGTCGGAAAGGGTGGCTTGCCGAGACCCGCACCAACGGCATAGACCTCGTCAAAAATCCACGGACCCTCGTCTTTCTTTTCGGGATACAAGTCTGCCACATAAGGCATCTTGCGTTCCTTGTCCGTGATCTGGAGAAGAGCCAGATCGCGCTTCTCGTCATATGCCACGATCAGAGCCCTGCGGCCAACGGTGCCGATTGAGTCACTATAGTTATTATACTCAAACAAATCGATCTTCACGGGACGGCGGCGCTCGACCTCTATCTTCTTTTCCTTGATCGGGTTCCATTCTTTCTCAACCTTAACATGACCAGCNATAACGTGGTGGTTCGTCAGCACCAGACTGACNACATCATCGCCCCGCTTCTCGGAATAAATCACNGTGCCCGAACCGCCTCCGCTGCTCACCGTTACCAGAACGGTCGGATAAAGCATCTCCTTGTGCTGCTGTATTAAAGACGGGCTTGCCTTTTCCCGGGCAGCGCCCGGAACGCACATAAGTATGAGGGCGCAGAAAGCAGCGCCGATAAATAATCTCACCCTATTTCCCCCTCTTCCGAAGGAACTTCAAGAAATCAACGCCCGTGTCGATGTCGTGGAAAACATTNACNAGACCCGGGTCGGAATCTTGCCGTTCGGGCTGAATNACCGTTAGAACGGCTGGTGAAAGGTTCATATTCCTGAGCCCAAGCTGTTTGGCATAGTTATCATGGATCTTGTAGGAGGCAACCCGAATAGCATGAGAAACGAGACCGCTGTTCGGCTGCTTGACAATCTGGTATCCGCTTATATGCCGGTGACCACTAATGACGACGTGGTCATCGATCCCCATTTGAGCCGCCTTCGCGGGGCCGTGTGCGGGGTTCCACTGGGAATGACCGGCCCAGTCATGCCGCACGTTGATCCTGACTTCCTTCTTGTTGGGAAACATCAGGCCCATTCGAGCACCGTGCGCCTCATACACGCCGCTCTGGTTTCTCACCATCCACTGAACCGGATCGCCATCCCCCACCCACAGATCGTGATTACCGCCGATTATGTAAAGCCAATTGATAGTTCCGACGAACCACTCGATCAGCTTCCACGTCTCGGCTTCCGTGGTGGTCTGGTGAGCGTGAAGACGGGCCAGCCTCCCAACCCAGTGGTTTGCCAGATCCCCCACCGTCGCCCCGAAAAGCCCGTCGGTCTCGGAGACGAGCATGGTGTGGGCCTCAAGCAAATCAATCGATGTCCCGGGGTCGTCAATATGAGGATCGCCGAGATGCAATATGCCAATCGGCCCATCGATCTTCACTTGACAGGGTATAAGATTCCTTGCCCTCTCCGAATCATCACGCCTTCTGAACTCCCGCCTTCTCTTGTCGAAGATCTCGTCAAGATCGGCCACCTCATCGGGAAGGGCGCTCTTATCGATATAGAACTGCTCTTCCTCGTCCTTGGTATCCTCGAAAAACTTCCTCGCCTTTTCCAGTCTTCTATTGAGCCAACTTTGAGAAACGCCCAGTGATCTGGCAGCTTCGTATGCATTTCTGCCATTGGCAACATAAGCCTCCCAGACGAGCATTACCTCCGACTCGGTAATGGACTTTGCCATGGTTACCTCTCAACATAATTAATAATACTCCGCTCGGCGCACCAGTTTTTCCTCCTCTTCTTCGTCCGAGGGAACGCGGATGAATCCACCCTGCCTGAATCTCAGCAACGCCTGCGTGCTACTATCGACCAGATCGTCATGTTCCCCTACCGGGAATGCGGCAAACTCCTCTATCACTTCTTCGGCCCAGCTTTTGGGTGCGGCCCAAACCAGACCGGAGGCGAATAGATCACTGACCGCATTGACTCGGGCGATCTTGTCATTGCCTCTCGACGGCGTGTAGTCGGAGACCGGGATGCCCATCGAGCGAAGCTCGAAAATAAGCGGCGACCCGGCAGCCTTTGCTTCAACGATACAGGCATCGGGTTCCCACTTCGTGTAGGCCTTCTGGGCGACGGACTTCAGTTCTGGGAACTCCATCCTGTCCTTGAAGGCATCGAGGAGAATAATGTTGGCGTTCTCCCTGCCAGCATCGTCTTCCTTAAAAAAGACACCCCATGTCGTGCATGCCGAATAATCGGCACGCTCGGTCTTGAGAAACGCCGTGTCCCAAGACTGAATAATAAACTCGCAATCAGGAGGATCGTCCTCCTCCCACTTGCGCCACCAGTCCCTCTTGATAAGGGCCTGCTCTTCCGCCGTCGGGTCTTGCTGATACTGGGCCGACCACTTCGCGGCGGGAAGCTCTGCCTTCAGTTTGGCGAGTTCCTCTGCCGACCAGAACTCCGGCCACAAGCTATTACCCGATGGCAATATGGCGGGAAGCTGTATTACCTCCCANTCNTCNCTGCCGTCCCTCTGATGGGAGGCTCTCAGTATTTGCCCGGCCAGATCGCGCTGATGCCATCGTGTCATCACAATGACGATAGAGCCACCGGGCTGTAATCTCTGACGTGGGCCTGATGTGTACCACTCATACACGGGATCGAAAACGGAGGCATCTGGCGACCGGGCCTCTTGTTCACTATGTGGATCATCAATAATAAGAAGGTCCGCGCCCTTGCCCGTAACGGCCCCGCCGACACCGATGGCGAAATATTCACCCTCGGCGTTGGTGTTCCATCTACCGGCGGCCTTTGAGTCCTGCCTCAGTTTGGTGCCGGGGAATGCCTCCTGAAAGGAATCGTCTCCGACAAGGTTNCTGACCTTGCGCCCGAAGCCAACGGCCAGTTCGGCTGTGTGGGCGGTCTGGATAACCTTCTTCTCGGGCGATCTCCCGAGAAACCAAGCTGGCAAAAGATAGCTGGCGAACTCCGACTTGGTATGTCTTGGCGGCATGTTGATTATGAGCCGCTTCAGCTTGCCCGCCACAACACGCTCGAAAGCATCCGCCATGATGGAGTGATGGCTGCCCTCGATGAAGGCTGGCCACATCTTCTTCACGAACGGAAGGAAGCGCTGCGTTATCCGCTCGCGCTCCTTTGCCTCCTCCAATTTCTCCAGAAGAGACAGGATCTCCTTCTGCTCCTCATGGGGCAGCGAGCCAACCTTGCTGATGTAGTTCTGAAGCTGCTGGTCTTGCATTCGTCACCCAAAAAGAAAGAGCGCCTGAGCGCTCTTTCGATAACATGAGGGGAATCTTTGCACGGGTAAGGGACACCCCGGCACCCATTCCAGATCTCAAACCTATGCAGATAGCTAAACTGCAACGGTCTTCTCCCCGGAATTCTATAAAGTTATCCCCTTGACAGAATCATGTCAACACGACAAATTTTTTATCGCCATTAGATAATTAATCCTGAAGAAGCGCAAATTCCCCGACGGGGATCATGGCCACGGGCTCTATGTCCTGCTCGTCCCCACGATCCGTTCTGCCGCCAACGGCGGTTCTGAAGTCGAGGAGAGAATCAATTCTTATATAACCGCATGCGTCGGACCACTGAATCAGAAGGAACGATGGCAATTGACTGCCTTCGGAAAGTCGTCGGGCGGCCATGATCTTGCCAAGCGAAATCATATAGGTGGGATATGCGAGGCGCGTGTTGGTGCGGGACTTGATCTCAAGCCAAGCAACTCCCTTTCCCTCGCGGAGCAGGAGATAATCGAGTTCGTATTTCATCGGGAGTTTTTCAGCCACGCACTTCCAGACTTCGCAAGCCTTGTCGAGCGCAGTTCTTTCGGCAACGATATCCTCGGGCTTCTCATATATAAGTCTCATTTGTGGAGTATCCTTAATTCGCAGGTTTCGGAATGGGGCCGCTCCCAGATATTGACTGCGAGAGCCCTGTCGGGACTGCCTCCCCTGTTGAGATAATCCTCCCTGAAATCCATCATGCAGAACATCGAGGGCCTGTGTCTCTCGAACTGCTCCCTTCCCTTTTTACAGGCCCATAACCTCTCGCTGCTCACTATGGCCATTTTCTCGACGCCTATATGAAATGCGTGGTTGATGAATTCCCTGATATGACTGAAGGGAGGGTTGGTGATGACGTTCGGCGCGAGGGCCTTGTCATATGCGAAGAAGTCGTGCCCCGTTTCGATATCGGTCTGGATAACATTGATGGTGCCGGGAGAAACAACAAGAGCGATCTCGTCGGCGATGCGACCGTCCCCGGCACAAGGCTCCCAAACATCCTGCTCTGGAAATATGGAAGCCAGAAACTCAATAACCATTACCCGAACAATACTTGACGGGGTCGGGTATCTATCGAGGGGGTCTCTCATCCCTGCCCCCTTCTTTTCTTCCGCATTCCCTTCCAGCTTGATCTGGGGCCGAGGCTTTTCCTTATATTGAGGGGATGAGGCTTCCCCCGACGCCTGATCTTGGTCTGCGGCGCATAGGGCGCAAAGGTTTGTTGAGCCATCAGGCTTCACCGAGCCCTCTTTCGGCCAACATAGCGTAGAATTCCACCCCCTCGCTCAGCCTCGCAACGTCCCTGATCTCGATGAGGGCCTCCTTCATCCTCTCGGCGTCGGTATCGGGGGTGATGAAGAGCTTTTTATGGATTTCCATCGGGTAGATGGCGCGTGCCTTGCCATGTTGGACATGCAGAACCCCCTTTTTCCCGAGAATATCTACGATACTGAAGATTGCGCTGGGTGATGTCCCCATCCACTCCGCGATATCCCGGTAAGAAGGCCCATAATCATGCTTTTCCCAGTAGGTCTCGATATAATCCAGCACATTCCGCTGACGGGGGGTCATGGTTGCGTCTCTCCTATACACTACGAGTAATAGAATTAACTAGACACTCTCTTCTTCGCCAGTAACCAAATGTTTCTGGATATATTCATCAACGAGGAACTTTGGATAACGGACACGGGCTCTCTTGCCGCTACCGATCTTCACCCACGGCAGACCACAACGAATGAGGCGGTGGTGCCGAAGGGTCCGACGAGGGATGCCATATAAGCTCTCGACTTCCTCCATGGTCAGCAATCTTTCTGGCGGCAATACGGATTGTTGCGTCATGGTTTCTCTCCAATCAGGAAGATTTCCTTGCCAGTGATCAGGGCCAGTTCAATTTCGTCCTGAACTCCGGGCGATTTCTCCCAGCCATTGAGCGTGAGGACTGCCAGACAATCACATTTCCTGAGAAATTTCTTATCCCGGTGCATCCACCAGTCGCGGTCCCTCGTATAGCCGCGAGATTGCAATCCGACACCCATCATAATGGGGCTGTAGAGATTAACACCAGCATCGAGCAGCATAATCGCGATGCGAGCGGTTGCACCCGTCCTGACTTCCATCAATTCTGCCATGGCACCGCCCCCGCTGGAATGAGGAGAGGCCATATACACCAGCTTCCCCTCGGTCTGGGCAAGAAAGATGA
>JGI25136J39404_1000236_pt1 | contig 9443 bp, 12 predicted proteins | sample ETNvirome_6_1000_FD_39404 | JGI IMG/M metagenome (IMG submission 39404)
GGCTGTTGAGGAGGCTGTAGAGGCTCCTATTGTGGCTTCGCGGGTGGGTGATGAGTTTGACGATGGCATATCTCGGACGGCGGATGCATACGCTGAAAAGTTCATGGCTGGTGATCCAACTGGCGCAAAACGGATATTGCGTGAGGACTACCATCTGTCCGAACCTGAGATAGAGTGGTTGGAGCGAAAGTATGGGGCGGCTGTTGAGGAGGCTGTGGAGGCTCCTGCGGCTGCTCGGGTGGCTGATGAGATGCAGTTTGGCGTTGAAGACGCGTCGGGTTGGTACCACCAGAGGCTGGGCTACGGGCTGCGGCAGGCGAGTCGCTCTGTCTGGCCGCGGCCGTCTTATCAGGTACGGGAGATTACGAGGGGTGGGGAGTGGCAAATCTATCGGAGAGCCAGCATCAGCGACAGAGGAGGTTGGGTGAGGCAGGGCGACCCGACGACTTTGGAGGACGCTAAGGCCCAGGTAGCGCGTGCTGTTGAGTTTGAGGCTGCAGATGAGGCTCCTGCGGCGGCACGGGCGGTTGATGAGGTGGTGGCGCCTGAGGCCAACTGGTTGACTGATCGGTCGATGCCGGCTCCCACGGATGTTGAGCCGCCGAGGCCACCGTCGGGTCCGCGTGTCATTGTTGGTGCTGATGGGGAGCCGTTGGAGCAGTTTGTGGTGGGTACTCCGTATGGCGATTTTGTTATTGGTCGACGTTTCGGGTCGGTGAAGGAGGCGGGGCAGTATGAGCGGGGGTTGTTGCCGATTCCTCCCAACGGCAGGGGGTATGAGATTATTGATGTGCCGTTTGAGGTGCCACGGTATGAGGGGCCGCAGGCTTTGCGGGGTTCTTATCGGGGGATGGTTCCTGAGGGGCCGTCGTCCCAGCGCCTGTTGGGTGCTGGNCNCNANAGGGGTGAGACGGTCGACGCTTTGTTGGCTCGTATTGAGCGGTGGGCTGAGGCCAGGTTCGCGGAGCAGCAGGTGCCGTTGGCGAAGTTGGAGACTGTCGACAATCCTCGGATGCGTGCCATTTTGGAGGAGTTGACGGGGTATACGCGTGAGGGTGGGCCGGCGACTGGTCGGTTGCCGAGCAACATGGTGATGGGTGCCCATCTGGCAGATGAGGGTGCGAAGACGCCGATGCCGGCTGCGGGGATGGTGGAGCGTGCGTTTNTGACGCAGGAGGCGGCGGGGCAGTTTGCGGCTGCGGCACAGTTGTCGGAGNAGGGGGCGACGTTGAGTGCTGAGATTGCGTTGATGGAGGGTCGCATGCATCAACTGGCGTCTCAGATGATTACGCGGCGTGGCGCTATCAACACTGACGGGTATCAGGCGTACATCAAACGGTTTGAGGAGCAGCGAACGGTTCGTGGTTTTCAGGAGGCCGTGTTTGATGCTGGGTCATCACAGTTCAATGGGGCGGTTCCGTTTTGGGGTGAGGGTTGGGATATTGCTGGGTCGGCGGAGACACGGTTGGCGACCTGGAATGCGTTGATTGAGTTGCATGCGGCGGCGGTGGGTCCGAAGAACTTCCCGACGTTTTTGAAGAACTATGACAAGTTTCTGAATTATTGGAAGGCGCAGGCGGTGTCGACTCCTGGGTTTATTATCAGGAACATGATCGGGGGAACGTGGATCAACTATGCGGTGGGTGGCGTCGACTTCGGGACGATGAATCAGTTCACGGGCATGTATTGGAAGGCGTTGCAGCGGGGGCAGGGCAACGCCCAGGNGGGGATCAGAATCATTTTGAATGAGGCGAAGCAGGGCAACNNGAAGTCGATCAATGTNGGTTTGTTCGGGGTGAAAAAGACGTCGTTGGCTGATTGGGAGATCATGCAGCAGGTGTTTGAGGGCGGCGTGTTTTCGGGTGGTCAGGTGATCACGGAGGTTGAGCGTGGTTTGGCCCGCCGCGGTGTCAGTTCGTTTACTCCTGGGGAGCGGATGGGGAAGGCGTTGCCTGTGAAGCCTGGGGAGTCGATTGATGTTGTGTGGAATCCTGCGTCGGTGGAGTTTGCTCCGTTCAGGGCGGTGCGGACGATGAACGAGCAGGCTGAGGTTGTGATGCGTGGCACGTTGGCGTTCGATACTTTGAAGAAGGGCGGGTCGTTGACTGAGGCGGTCGATAATGTGTTTCGGTTGCATTTCAACTATGCAGATTTGACACGGTTTGAGCGTCAGGTTGCTCGTCGGATGATTCCGTTCTGGAAGTGGCAGCGGTCGGTGTTGCCGTTGATGGCGGAGTCGGTGGGGCGTAATCCGACGGCGTGGACGCGGTTGTTCCAGTTGAAGGGTGAGATGGAGTTGACTTCTGATCCTGAGCGGAACGCTGTCCCTGACTATTATCTGGAGCAGTTGGGGATGCGGTTGCCGTGGAAGATCAACGGTAATCAGACGTATTGGGTTCCTGATTTTCCGTTCAAGGATTTTTTGAGGTTGGGTAAGGATCCGCAGGATCTGGTTCGTATGTTTGCGGAGTCGGCGGGTCCGCCTGTGAAGTTGCCTTTGGAGATTTGGGCGAAGAAGCAGTTCTTTGCCGACATTCCGTTTAGTGGACGGTTCCAGCAGGTGCCGCCTGTGTATCGGAACATTCCGTTTTTGATGGAGGGGTTGTCGTTGGTGGGGAAGGCGGAGAAGAATCGGAAGGGTGAGTGGAAGATGCGGGATCACGACATTTACAATATGGAGTCGTGGGTGCCGTTTTTGGCGAGGTTCCGTAGGCTGTTTCCTGATGAGGACAGGTATAAGCGGCGGCAGGTGTCGACGTTTTTGTCTGTGCTGTTTGGGACGCAGGTTCGGATCAACGACAAGTATGAGCAGAGGAATCAGATGTTGCGGAATGATCGGGCGTTTGCGAAAACGTGGCAGGACATTTACGATTTGGAATTGAGGACGTTGTGAGGATTGTTTCTCGGGATCAGTGGGCGGAGCGGTCGCCGCGTAAGCCGTTTGTGGCGTTGCGTAGGCGGCGTGTGAAGGGTGTTGTGGTGCATCATGGGGGTGTGTTGGAGGCGCCGGCTGGTGTGGCTGCGTTGTTGGCGTTTGAGCGTCATCANATGGATGGGCGTGGCTGGAATGCGATTGCGTATAATTGGTTGGTGGATGAGGCGGGTGTCATCTATGAGGGTCGTGGTGGGGGNGTNGTGGGTGGTGCGACGCGTGGTTGGAATAGTCGCACTGAGTCGATTTGTTTCACGCAGTGGGGTGGGGAGACTGTGCCTGAGGCGGCGAAGGTGTCGATCAGGTGGTTGGTGGACGACATTTCCCAGAGGTATGGGGGTGGTCTGTGGGTGAAGGCGCATCGGGATTTTGCGTCGACGTCGTGTCCTGGTGATGCTTTGTACCGATTCGTTGAGGCTGGGTGTGAGCCGTCGGTGGGGGATCCTTCCCGTATCGACTGGAACGCCATAGCAGCCTTTGTGAGCGCCTTGAGAGCGTCTGTGGAGGCCCACCCTCTCTCAAGGCGTCGGAGGAGCCGTGGGGTGCCTGTACGGGCCGCTCAGAGCCGTCTACGGGACCGTGGGTTCGACCCTGGTCCTGTCGATGGGGTTTATGGTAAGAAGACGCGGGATGCTGTGAAGGCGTTTCAGCGTTCGTTGGGTGTTTTGAAGGCGGATGGCGTGATCGGTGTCCGCACTTGGGACGCTTTGTTCTTTATGTAGAGAAAGAGGTATTGACATGCCGAAGGGCAAAGGTTACGACGAGTCAGGGATGCGGAGCAAGGCGAAGAAAGACGCCAAGTATCTGCGTACCACAAAGTTGGGGAACGCCAATCATGGCGGTCGCCCCTTCGGAAAGTAGGTTGTGATGCGTGACGGTACGACACCTGAGAAGGTGACAGCCGGCCAGGTTCTGGTCGGCGCTGTAAAGAGCGGCAAGGGAATCGGCCATGTGGGTTCTCCGTCGAAAGAGGGCGCACGCAGTGCGCTGCGCGGCTGATGGCACACGCAAAGGGCAAAGCGGCGAAGCGCAGCAGTGCGGCGAAGGCGATGTTGAAAAGACGCAAGCCCGCAAAGTATTGACATGCCGCTGCGAAGCGGGTCCAGCCGCAAAAGCATCGGCCACAACATCGGCAAACTGATAGCCGAAGGCTACCCACGCAAGCAGGCTGCCGCCATTGCCTATGGCAAGGCCGGCAAGCCGAGGAGGAAACCTAAATGAGTCCTGCATTACGAGACAAACTTGAACGGGCTGTAGCGACCTTCGCCGAAGCCTTCGTGGCTGTGTTCTGTGTCACGAACGTATCTTCTGTTGAGGCTGCTACCGCTGCCGGCGCCGCCGCTGTGTTAGCGTTACTCAAAGCCTGGTCGAAAGGCGTACTAAGTCAACGGAGTGGCTAATGGACGATTCCGCTTTGGAACAGCAGTGGACGGCATTCATGGAGGGGGGCGGCAACGTGCTGGAATCGGAGATCCACGAAACGATCAAGAAGACAGCGCATCTGCTGGACATGACAGACGGGACGCATGCGTCGTGGCATGACGGCCACCTCGGGGTGCTGCTCGTCTTCGACAGTTACGATGTTGCGTCGGTGCTGTCTGCATGGGAGGCCGCTGAGGGTGGCAACCTGATGGCGTTGACGCACATGATGGACTGGTTGAAGGGGTTCGTTCAGTTCGTCGACTACTGTGTGACGGAAGCGGATCCTGGTCCTGAGGATCAGTAGCGTCCGAGGTACGCCTTGACGGTTTCGTTNTCGGCAAGGCTTTCCCGCATCGTGGCATAGATGGCGTCGCGTCGTCGTGCCAGTGTCGTCTTGGGGATGCCGACGACGATCGCTACGAAGCGGAGCGACAGGCGAGCGAACACCAGCATTTCGATGAGCCAACGGTCGTTGGCGGTCAGGTCGTCGAAGGTGTCGCAGACAAGGTTCTGCAATTCAACCTGTCCTTCTCTCGACATGGCAGGTTCCTCACCGATACCGGCCACCATGAGGGCTTCCAGGTCTGTGTCGGGCCGCGAGTACCAGTGGACGCGGGGGCCGTGAACAGCCAGCACGATGTCGGGGTCGGCTGGGCCGGCGCTTAGGGGCGCCCCGCACAGTGGATCAGTTCGTCTTGCTCCCTGTGGTGGGCTAGTCACTCCACGGGAGGAGAGAGGGGCGGATCTGGAAGTACGCTTTGCCTTCTCGGAAGTGGCCGACGGGGACTTGTTCCCGTTCGATCACGCGTTGCAGTTCCGACAGGTACAGAGCCACCCAGTCTTGACGCGGTGTCGACCAGACCCATACCAGCACAGGTAGCGTCTGATCCCACCAAGACAAGGCGATCAGTTTCTCCAGTTTGAACTTGAGGCCGTTTCTGCCCATGCCGACTGTTTCCACAAACTGTTGCGGCGATGCCTGTATGAAGTCGGGGGCGTAACGGATGTGGAGCGGCAGGTTCTGGATGCTGAACGGGGGCCGGTTGAATCCGAAACGTGCCACGTTGTCGTAACGGGACTCGAACTCGCCTTCGGCTTCGTCACCCATCGACGCCATGCGTTCCTCAAACGATTTCTCATGGAACGGGCCGCTCATTTCTTGGACCCCCTGACTCGGAGGATCTGTTTGTCGTCGGCGTAGGCGACACCGTTCAGAGCGTCCTCTACCGTTTTGAGATAGTTGGTGGTGTCGCCCTGCAGGGGCGACTGGTCGTCGTCGTCCAGGCTCTTGATGGTGATGACAGTGCGGTCAAGGTGGAACACGCACGACATCGATATAGGGCCATCAAAGTAGGGGCCGTTGTAGGCGGCAGCGATGACGGCTTCTGCGTCGGCTGTGCGTTTCGGTGTGTAGACCCGTTTCTGTCCGAAGCGGGGCCGGCCTTTCGCTATGGGGCGGGCGCGGACAGTGAACCTGTGATGCATGGAGGAGTCCAGTCAGGTAATGGCACCAGATTGGTGCAGTTGTTCCCGTTTGGCTCCCTCAAGGATGCTGCGGATCCGTACCTGCCGGTCAGATCGGTCAGCATATTTGTGCATTCTGTTGTCAAGTTTGTAAAGCAGTTCGATGACGGCGTCGTCTGTGAATCCTTGTCCTAGTAGTGATAGTGCGAAGGTGCAGAGTTGTCGGCTGCGATCAACCCAGGTATCTGCTTCCCAGATGTCGGCGGCGAGGCCGGTGAAGCGGTCGTCTGTGCGGGTGCGTTCCGACCGTTCTGCTGGTGCCGGCTCGGGGTCAGCGTAGAGGGGAAGAAGTTGGCGTATGGATGCGGGGTCAGCGGTCCTTACCCACGCATAGTTGATGTAGTCGTTGAGTTCCATCGGGGTGTCATCATCATCGATGCCGCATGTGCGTCCTGTCGCTGCGCCGTATGGGTATGGCAACCTGAGGCAGTTGCCGATCTGGTCTGCACGCAGATCGGTTTGCTTCGGGTACACCTCCTGGGTGGGAGCGTCGACGATGCGGCAGGCGCCTGTCATGGCGCGTCGGGCCAGCAGCGCCGACACTGGGTTCTTCAGGTACACCCAAACGTGGTAGCCCTTCGACTGGGATGCCTCAACGATGCCGAAGATCCCAAACTTGAACAGGAGTGCCTGCACGTTGCGTGCATGGATGAGGCTGGCGTCTCCGTCGTCCAAGTCGACGGCCATCCAATGTACCTGCCACATATTCTGGTGCTTGAACAACGGGTACACACCCAGCGTCTCCCCAGAGCCGTTCAAATGGCCCTGTACGGCGTCGACGTAGTCTCCGCCGTNGGCACGGCGTGCAACGTCGGTGCTGTCCGCCAGCGGCTTCACAGTGCCTCCTATGGGGCAACGAGCCAGGGCACCACCTCGGTGGAGGTGAGCAAACTTTTCGATCAGGGTCAGGTCATCCATCGACCGTCACGGGGGATGTCGGCATCAAGGTATTCACGAACCAGACCACACAACGGATCAATGAAGTAATCGATCGGCGGGTCAGTGATCTGACATGGCGGACGTTTGTTCTTGCACAGATCCAACGAGATAGAAACTGAATGGATGAGGCGCTCATCTTCCGACATCTTCGGCAGGTCACGTTTACGAAACACATTCAACTGCAGGATAGCGTACTCGTCGGCATTGAACTTGCCATCATCCATGCCCCGTGAAGCACCACGGGTGCTGGCCTTCCCCGACTGATGCACCAACCCGACCGGCATGTTCTCCTGCTCGGCCCACTCCTTGATACCTTTCAGCACCGTCGACACACCCTCGTAGCCGACGGCACGCGGCATCTGCTCCAAGAAATCAATCATCGTGAACAACGGACGCGCCTGCCAGTAGTCCTCACATTCGGCCAGAGCGACCGACATCTCAGGGAACGGCAACGCATACGGAAAGATCTTCACCCTGTCCAGCCAGGTCCGTTTGGCTTCTTCGATCTCGGATCGGTACGCACTGTCGCCCGACTTCAACGCTTCTTCCACTTCCGACAGGTCACGGTGATACAACAACGCATACAGTTTCGACACGACAAGAATCTCAGGCTCATCAGGCGTGAAGATGACNGCATGAAACTCAGGGTCAGCCTTCAGGTTCCGCGCTATCGATGACAGCAGCACCGCAGACTTGCCCGAATGGGCACGACCCGTAACCACCAGAACATCCGACGGCCACACGCCACGCATCTTGTCGTCNATGGCTTTCAAACCCAGGTAGTAGCGGGTTTCGCTGCCGGCGGCGTAGTCGACCCAACGGTCGACAGCGTCTCCCGTGGGTCGGAAGAAACGGTACTCGGTCGGAGTACCGACATCGACGCCGCCGAGGCGGGCGTCGATGTCGGCATCCGTGAGGGTGCGTGGGAGTTCCCCGTCATTATGGACATTGTGGGATTCACCCACGCAGAGCCTCAAAGGTGAAAGCCTGCAACTCGGCNCGCCGCGCCTCCCACTGGAAGTCCACAGCGTCCGACTTGGCTTGACCACCAGCCTGATCCCACACCTTCATCGGCACATTGGAATCACCGAGGTTGACCCACAGCCCCACNTTGCGGGCGACACCGACACCGATCTGGTTCAGCGCCTCGGCAGTGATGGAGAAGTTCGGGAAGTTCTTCCCGCTCTGGTTCCTGTCGGTCGACCCGTCAGCATGCTCCTTGACCTCGTACACCTTGATGACGCCGCCGTTGCCATCAGACCACTCATGCGGATGGAACGCCAGGAGGTTCCACGCAGCCTGCTTCGTGTCAGACTCCTTGCCGACACAGAAGTCGACCCGTGGATACACCTTGGCACCCCCCGTCGGAGCAGCAGCCATCGACTGCGCCGTCGGCCCTACAGGCGCCGACGGCGGTGCCGCCGTAGCATGACCCTGAGTGGGCGCCGAGGGGGCGCTAGGTGGATCACGGTCAGGTCGGGCCACGCCGCCTTTGAGCGTCCGCATGATCACCCCCGACTCTGACAAGTCGAACTCCTGGCCGGCCTGCCTCAACACCTCCGCCTTGATGTCCTTGAACAGCCCTTCGGCTTCGACGAGGATCGACTCGTCGTCAAACGAGTCAGGGTAGGTGCGGGTGATGCTGAGTGTGTAGTCAGCCGTCTCGTATGGGGCTTCTGACACCTTCTGTGAGAAGGTGACGGAAACCTCTGTGGATGGTTCTGTCATGTTGTCTCCCTGTGTTACCACGGGTCAGAGCCAAGGTGTTTCCCTCGGCATTCACCAGCCTGCCACACGGGGCACCACTTCGGTGAGCAACCCCACCAGCCCCAACGCTTCGGCCAGACCTCCAGGTCAGACTGCAGCAACGCCGCAGCCGACCAGCACAAGTCCTTCAACGCTTCAGTATGTGCTTCAGTTCGTTCGATCTCTATCCTCTGCACCGCCCCGTCGACCAAAGCAACGAGGTTGAACGCCGTAGACCCGAACGCCGCACAATACACATGCGACTGTATGTCCCACCGCTTCTTCTCCCACGGCTCGTACTTGCGGCTCGGGTTCTTCCAGTCCCATATCGACCCATCTCTGTTGCGCCAGTCGGTGGTGCCCGTGATCACCAAACGCACCCCGTCCCGTTCATCCAACGTGAACCGAAACTCCTCCTCCACCCCGACAGGATCCAGCAACGGGCGCACTTCCTCAAACCAGGCGAACGCATTGTTGCGGGCTACCTCTATGACACGAACGTGGTCATCACGCCACACATCGATGTCGTCCACAGTGTTATGGAACTGGTCGTCTATGACACCCAGCATCAGATCGAACGTCGGATCCTCACCACGCATCATCGCAAGCCCCACATGCTCAATGGCGCTATGCACCAGATTGCCACGCAGCATGTCGGAACTCTCCTTCTGCGTAACCAACCCCATCCGATCCTGCCGCGCCCACTCAGGGCAATTTGACAATGTGTTCAACCAACTCTGGCGGATCGGGATCTCTATCATGTAGGCAGTGTACCTCTCGGGTGTGACACTGAGTCGGGGCCGACACCTCGGGAGCGTGAGATGCCGGCCCCTATCGTTCCGTTAGGGGGCACCCCCTGAAGGGGTGCCCCCACGTTACC
>JGI25136J39404_1000238_pt1 | contig 9374 bp, 13 predicted proteins | sample ETNvirome_6_1000_FD_39404 | JGI IMG/M metagenome (IMG submission 39404)
TTAATCACGGCCCACGGACAATTCAAATTTAATCAGGGATCAGGGATCGAGTGGCTAGTGTCAACCCCGCATTGACTGGGCGCCAGATACGGGGTCAACGTTTATTCAGACAAGGTTAGTTTGAATAAGATTTTTGCTAATATACAGATTATTTTTCGTTCTTCAATCGCCAGATATCTTCCTCTATTTTATTTTTAAATTCTGGTTCACGATCGTCTGGTGTAAAACTACGTTCATCAATTTCAACAGACTCTTTTTCTTCTTTTTCTTTTTGTCCAAAACTTCCAAAAAATATGCTATTGCCTGGACTATAATCAGAACTGAAATCAGCATTATAAAACCATTTTCTTCCTAAAAAGGCATGTTCTCGATCTTCTACCGCTTTTAATCCAGTAGCATTGAGCATGGTTCCATATTTTGGATCCGTTCTATCTACACCGTACGGAATTCCTGGACCAGGATCCGTGCCATACGGGTTTTTAGTTAAAGTTTTTTCAGCTTCTATGTGGTTCTTCTCAGCTAAATTTTTCTTTGCAATTTTAATAACCTCGGGTGTTATCTCATCAACAATTTTATCGCCTTTGTCATATCTAATCTTTGCAAGGTGTTTTACTAAATTATGTTCTTCTAATTGCCACCCGTTCGTGGCGTTATGATAATTTGTTTTTAGTCCTTTGATTAAAGCTCCACGACGCCTTTTACGGGGAGCGGGAAACGGGGAACGAGGATCACGGTTCAGGCGGTCATTTACCTTTTTGCTGACCGTGATTGGACGGTCGTTCTTCCACCAATACTTACCGTCAACACAAATGAAATTATCTCTTTCAAGCTCTCTTCTACGTCTTGATCTCAACGCTTCGACAGACAGTCCGCGCAGTTTTGCATATTCAGAAGAAGTTAATCTAAAATCTTTTTCCATATTCTAGAGTAATATTTCACCTTGAATCGACGGTCAAGTGAGGGCGGTTATTTGGGACGGTTAATGTAATTTCTTTTTTGGCAGGATTATTCTTGCTTGTGGTAGTTTTCCCGTTCCACCGTTTTTAACTTCTAGTATTTGAGTTGTGAATTTTTTGTGATTTTTATCTGATAGTCTTTTTAAAACATCCCACTTTTTAGGTTGTGAAACTCCGAACCACTCGTACAATTTTTTATTATCCACCTTAACCCACTTATGGGAATTTTCAGCACTACCAGGATATCGTAACCCCTGAATAGTTCTGATGTATTGGTAGACGCGCAAAGCATTTATTCCGTGTTTCGAGATTTCGTAAAAATGGTTTATGTGCATTGGCCCTCTTGTGAAGGTGACGTAATCATAATTTCCTGGCGTCGGTTCTATTATATATTTATTATTAATCATATACCTAATTATATAGGGCGGTACTATCGATCTGGGTGTAGGTAGGTTTTAAATCGGGTGTATGTCTATAAATTTCGATCTCATTCATAATTTCATCAAAAAGTTTTTGGTCCTTTGGTTTCTGAATATAATTTCCTGATATCTCTTCATGCTCTACGCGTATTGGACCTTTGACAACTTTTATAGAAGCGTCAACCATGATTTTTTTTGCTTCAATTAATCTTTCTTTAAAATCAGGAATAGGAATTGAAATTAACAACGCGTCGTGGACCAAGGCGTTGACTTCAAAAAAAGCGTCGGTTAAATCCATTACTGCCTCTCTTAAAATTTCTGCGCCATGAGATTGGATAGGCCAATTCATTAAACTGTTTCTTATATCTCTAGGCTTACCGTCTCTCATTACATACAAATTTTTAATCCAACGTTGCCAACCTCTATTTGTTTGCAATCGTTTAGAGTGTAATCCCTCTTCAATAACTCCGTCTAACCACCTAAAATAAGTTTTAAAAGTTTCACGGTATTTCAACTGTAATTTTTTTGCTTTCGTAATAGAACAATGTAACTGTTCAGCGACGGCAATAGGGCCTTGTCCATAAGTATTTGCTAATTCTAAAACTTTAAATATATTTCTTATGTCCTCGGTCTCGTCATTTCTAACCGCGCCTGGTTCAAGATAACCAAACAACTTTGCTGTATGAATATAAGGATCTCCAGATTGATAGGCTTCTATTTTACTCTGGTCCTTTGACAAATAACCTTGGATTGCGGGTTCTTGACTAGCATAATCAATATAAACTAATTTGTTTCCATAACTTGGCTTTATAAAATTACGCGCCCACTTAGAGGAATTAAAGACATATTTAGCGGTAGAGGGTGAAGCTCTGCCCGTGACGGTTCCAAACATAAACAAACTTGTTCTGGCTTTTCTGTCGTGTCCAGGTTCATAGTTAGTCAGCTTAGTCATATTTAAAAAAGTTCTAATCTCATTTAGTTTTGCGATATCGGGAATATGAAGAAAGTTTTTAACTACCTTTTTATTGGTTGTGTAGTTCCCCGTTTTTAGCCTGGGCCAATTGTATAATTTATTTTTCTTAATTAACTCGTTGAATTTAATATGATTGAATTTTAAATCATCTGTGAATACATCCAGACCTTTATTATATCTTCTGATTAAATTATTTTTAACTAACGGCCAATAGTGGTTAAATTTATTTATTAAAGGGACATCAACTGGAATTCCGTTTTTTTCAACTTGAGCAACACAAGCCATGGCATAACCTCTGTTTTGTATTTGCCATAATTCTCTTTCGAAATCTTCTTCCGTTCTTAATTTGTTTTTATCTTCAATATCTTCGACTTGTTTAATAAATATCTTCCTTAATATTTCTGTATCAGACGTGCAGTATTTTAAAATTTGTTTTCTTTCTTTGTCAGAATAAATAAACGGTAAATGCTTATATTTACCTTGTCTTATAATTAAATTTATATTGTCGTCTTTTTCTATTTGAGAAATCTTATCTTCAATTCCATAATGCTCTGCGGTTGTTAATATTTTTAATGCGCCTTTACCCATTCTCATTGGTTTGTATAAGCGCGCGTTCTCTACATAACAATCCCAAATATTTTTCGGCTTACCGTGTAATAATTTTAAATACGCTCCAACTTCTGCAACGGCATTGTAACTAACAATTAAAACTTCATCATAATTAAAATGTCGTTCAGGATGTTCGCTGTCGTTTTCCCAAAACGGGAACTGTTCTCCTGTGAATATATCCGTGTACACAAAGCAAACTACTTTCTCTGGTATCGTTCCTGTCGAATCTAAAACGTATTCCGCGTCGGTAGCCAGGACTCTTTTGAAATTCGATCTCACATAATTTAAGAATTTCATGTGCTTTTAGTTCCTCTTTTATTTTTCTTCTCATGTTGTTTCTCACCTTTCATTATTTTTTCTTCTTTATATTTGCGCCAATGTTTTATTGATCCGTTGGCGCGTTTCTTTCTCATATAGTCGCGCATATAAGCCGTTCTGTCTCTTGCGTAAATTCCTGCTTTGATCCATTTAGTATTTAGTTTTTGATAACACCAGTACCAGTTTCCGTTATCAATCATGACGTCTAAATAGCGGTCGAATAAAAGTTTATTAATTAGTTTTTCTTTTTGGATAGTTTTTTCATGGGCCATGATTATTTTTTCCTGAATCTTAATTATTGCTTCATGGTCCACAGAAAGCCCAACAACATCATCAGCCAANCCTTGTATTAATTTATCTTTTGGGTCCATTAATGAAGTACCCTTTGTTTTTTAAATTTTTTCATTTTTCGTTGGCAATATTTGATTATAGGCATCATTTGTTTTTCTAATGTTGCGGGAGTGTCGCCAGGTTGATGTTGACTAATTAAATTCCAACAATGTTTTTCCCAAACGTTCTCTCGGTCATTAATCTTCGCAAGACCTACTTTTGCTTTACCTAATATTCTTAAATCTGCGTTTGGTTTTTCACAATTTTTAAGAACATTATACACACCTCTTTTAATGCAACCTTTATCTGTGCTGGTTTCCAATAGTTTTAAATCGTCTAATAGAATTAAAAACTTACTTCTTTTTTTAGGATCAAGTTCCAAGGCGCGTTGAACGATCATCACGGCCCACTCAGAATTTTTTAGCCTAGCCATTATTCTAATTCCTTTCTATGAAATCCAAGTCTTTTTAAGTATTTCCTATCGTCCTTGTCTTTTGGTTCCGCATAAAAAAATATATAATCGTCATCACTATTAAGTATTTCAGCGTCGTCAGGCAGTTCTTGGATCCAATCAATATGGTATTGCAACTGCCCAATCATTTCTTTCTTGGTCTTTGATGTTCCGTAGATATCTTTTCCTCTAAAAGTTAATTCCATTGTCATAATTACCTATTGTTGTTGATTAATGCCTCATGGTCTAAGGACTCGATTATTCTTCCTTTGAACACCTGATCTATAATTTCGTCNTCAGTCATGTTGGACCACTTGGGCAGTTCTTGTGTGCCTGGATGTTTNTTTACNGTCCAACCAACGGAGTTGTTTCGCCATTTAACTTTGATCCATTGGTGTTGGGCCATTGAGATTGCTATTTTTGCACTATCGGCTCCAACTCTGCTCCCGTGTTTAGGTTTAATTACACAAACCCATAAAAACTCATTACCAAACCAATTCACACACGGAATAAGGGCCTTATAGTTTTGATTGTCGTCGCACTTGTCAAAGATCCTTAATCTTAAATCAGGATCATCTGTTTGGACCATATATTCAATTTGTTCACCGTCAGGATCGAATAATTGAGTTGTCCAAACCTTAATTATATCGTCATAGCTTTTNCCTCGCGCNCTGATCCAATGTTGTTTTCCTGGTGATTTAATTTCTATGCCTTGACTGTCCGCAGGNCCGTCGAANGCCATAGATTGTTGTTCAGTTTCTTTTGCTGAGTTTCTGTCGAAACGCCCAGTTGTCTTATCATTACTCATGTTATTTCCTTGTCTTGATTTAGCTTTTAATATTTGAATTTTTTGTGATTTTTATCCAAATAATTTTCTACCTCGTCAATGTTATATAAAATTATACCGCCTCTATTTTTATTTGGTTTACGTCCAACAATATGAAACGGCAGGCCGTATTTTCCGTTCCTTTGTTTCGTTAATGTACTCTCATTAATTCCGTACAATTCTTTTATTTCTTTTGGTCTTAAATATTTAGAGTTTTGGTTCATTCGGGCCTCAACAAATCTGATATGCCACCACGACCATTTTTTCTNTCCCAGTCTTTTTGTTCTCGCTCCAACCTTTTATCCGCTAGATCTTTGACAACTTCTTCTATGGGTCTTTTATCTTGTGTCGGTAAATCTCTTCCGATTAAATTTAAACCAGGGTCATTGATTAACGTTTTTGTTTCTTCTGGTTTTTTATCTAAATATTTTAATTCGTCTCTTGAAATTAAATCGGGAAATTTTTTGTGGTTGTCATTCACAATTTTTCTAATTTCAGAAATTTCTTGAGGTGTGTTTGCGGTCTTTTTTATCAGGTCCCATGTGCTAGGCTCGTTTGCTTTTTTAATTTCTTCTGGTGTAAGTTTTGGGAGTTTCATGGGTCCTTTATTGCCAGCATTTAATTTCACAGTCTCGTCCCAATAGTTTCTTTTAACTGGTCTATTATTGATGTTGTTTTTTACTATTGGTAAATTTGCTAACTTAGGGGGTGTATACTCATCCCAGACATCTTGTTTTACGGGTCTTAAACCTTTTTCAAGTTGGTTTTTTATTTTGTGTTCTTCTTCAATTATGAAAGGAGCTTTTATATTGGTATGTCCCTCTTCATAGTTAATTCTGTGAATTCTTTTTAGTGTGTTTTGATCCTGCGGGTGTATTCGTTCCCAATGGTCTTTCATTTTGAGAGCTTTGCCAGCGTCGTATTTTTTGCCCGTTATTTCTCCCTGAAAGAATCCAACATCCTTATTATATTTTACATTTTCAACATCATCAGGGAGCGGTGTTTGGTGTTCCGCCAGAACTTTATTTTGTCTTTTTAATTCATTAACTTCTTTTTCTAGTTGATGTTTTAACTTCTGTTTTACTATTGGTTGTTTAACTGGTGTGGAAAAATTGGAGTTGGTTGTAGGTCCAAGATCGAGGCTAGTATTTAACCAACTATGATTTTGTGTGTTGTAAATTTTCATTTATTTTTTACCTCTGTCATAACTTCTTGAAATACTCTTGGCCTCTGTTTCGGCCTCGGCTCTGGTATTAAATGTTTTCGAGTATCTTGGGTTTATTTTGGTAGGGTGTTTACTTTCCTTTACGCTCGGCTCATTAAACCAAACTTTTTTCCCTCGTCTATTTGTAAAAAATTTTGTTACATTCCATTCGTGCATTATTTTTTCCCCGATAGCTTCTTAATCATCCAGTCAAGAGTTTCTTTTTCTGAACTAGATAATCTTGAATAAAAGTCAGCAGTTTTTAGAAATTCTTGTGTGAGATCTATTTTTTTTACTGAACTCGGTTGCTTTGGTCTATTGGCTTTATCTACTAGACCGCCTTCCTTGAGACTAAGTTCTTTTAATTCGTCCATGCTCAATGAATCTAAATAATCTTGTGTTGAACCTGAATTCCCTTGGTTTAACCATTCTTTGTAGCCTTGCTGAATACCAATTAGTAAATCTAACTGCACATCACTTTTTGCCAGTCTAAATAAGTTTTCAATTTCAAAATTTCTTTGTTCGAGTGGAGTGTCGATTAAATCAGGGGGTGTACTTTTGTTTTCTGGCTTTTTATTTTTAAATTTAAGTTTCCAGATTTCTTCATCAACAAAGGGTGTTCTATTTATAGACATCCAAATTATATAATTGAGAATAAAAAGAATTGGAAGATAGGGGGCAGGCGATTAGATACGGCGGACGCTACTCGTCAGAAAGATTTTTTAATCTTTTTTGAACCTCTGGCGCGCTAATTGGAAACTTTCCACCAGGCGTTAAAATTGATCTTATATTTTTCCCTATTTTAGAAACCCATATATCGTTAATTTGTTTTAGATGTCTGTCAGAAGAAATTTTATTAAAATCCTCTTCATCACTTGAATTCCACTCTATTTTATTTAACTTTTTATTTTTTACTTTTTTAGGGTGAAACGTACACCAGTCATCTTTAAATTGTTTTGTTTTAACCCAGTTTCTAATTATGTTCCTAGTGCTACGTTTTTTGTCATCTTTAGATGTTCCAGTTTTATTGGCAATAGCGCCAACTACAATCCAGGCCCAGGAATTACGGACCACTTCATAACCACTTTCTGGTCCACTTCTTTTTGAATAAATAGTTTTAAGCATATTCAAAACTTTTTCTGGCTCAGCGTTTGAAGTTTTTAAAAATTTAACTACCTTGTTCCATTTATCGACGCCCATGATCCTAATTTACACGGACCACGGATTAATTCAATTCTGAATTAACCTCTTTTAGTTTTGTTCGCTCTTTTTTCTTAAAGACTTTGTTAATTCCCTCNACAACTTGTTTATTAGATAGTTTCGCATATCTAGAGGCAGTTTTAATCGACACTCCAAGCGTTTCTGCAACCAACTTTAAGTTCCCAGTCTCATTTAATATATTTGAACCAAGAGTGTGACGTGTAATATATTCTTTTACATGTCTATCAACGCCAGACATTAATAAGATTTTTTTAAATGTTCCTCTACAATCTTTCAAAAACGGAGTTTTACTTCTCTTACCAAACTTATTTAGCTTTCCATATTTTCTGGACGGGAAAACATATTTAGTTCTGATATCACCAATAGGATAATAAAAAGGGCTTTCAGGATTGTTTAATCTATCTCGTAAAATTAATCTTAAAGTTTTAACTGCGTCATCACCAAGATCAAAGCTAACTAATTTGTTTTTCTTNGATGTTTTAGTTTTCTTTAAAATTAAATGTGGCGTCTCGCTATCTAAACCTTTTACTTGNCCCCAGGTTAATTGACTAGCCTCGTCTTGAGTTCTTCTTCCCGTTTGTAATCGAAACGCGATAAGTAAACATGGAACGGGCAACAACTTATTTTTCTTGTAATGAGATTGCAATAATCTTCCAGTTCTATCATCCACCTGGACGGCATTATCCATAACTCTTTCAAGCTCAGTTTCATTTAAAAAGTCTAAATATTCCTGCTCTTCGTAAAGATCGCGTTGTTTTATTTTGCAAGGATTATTGTCGCATAAACCTTTCTCAATCTGATTATTGAAAAACATTTTAAGGTATTGCACACATCTATTCGCCGTATACGGGGATCTTGAACCAATAGTTTGATGTAANGTTTTAATCATAGANTTAGTTATTTGATTAAGTTTTTTGTGNCTAATATCTTCAATAGCGTTAAATAATTCTCGTATCTCGATCACATTGGTTGCACGAAATATCCAAACACTAAACGTTGCTTTGATTGTTTTAATGGTACCAGGTCTATAACTATTCTTTGTTGTTAAGGTGTTTTTGTACCATTCTCTTATTGAGTCACCCAGGTTTAATTGATCGTCCCATTGTTTTTTAGCTTCAATCGGATCAATGTTATTAAATAAATCTGATTGTAATTTCTTAACTCTTGCTCTTGCTTTAGTAATTGACAACTTATCAATTGAGTCCAGTTTTATCTTCGTTGGATTTTTCCCCTTAGGACGGTAAACAAAATAATAAGTCTTTTGAGTTAATCCTGTTTTAGGATGAGTAGGGTACACACGGAGTTTTAATCCAGGTGTTGTGTCTGAAACGTAATAATCTTTTTCTTTTCCTTTAAAAGTTTTTACTAGCGCCTCTGTTAAATTTATTCTTTCTTGTTTCATTATTCATTTCCTTTCTAATTTAATTTCATAGAAAGTCACGGACCAGAACATACGGCGAACGCTCTCACCGTAAGAATTCCAACGGACTACAAACGGACTACAAGCAGTTCCACTTTCGTGCTTTGTATGTTTTCCGTTCCTCTATGTTCTTTCTACGGAAACGAATAAGAATCTAATATATATGGCTCCTCGGGCAGGACTCGAACCTGCGACCAATTGATTAACAGACAATTAGTCTTGAAAAGATTTTATTAATCATACTCGTTTCAATACTGATACTAGCACATTCTAGAGTCATTGAGAATCCTATAAATTTATTTTATTCACAACGGACTACTGACGGACTACAAAGGGTTAAATAGAGTCAATAAACATCAATAAAACCAACAAACAGTTTTCTTAAACATAACTCAAACAGATTCAAAATAGTTGAGTCTTTATGCGGATTTTTGACTCTGAGTTTTGACTGAATTGACTCGTCAAGGTTGTCATTCAGACAACCGTTGACTCGTTAATGCTCTATTTTGTAAGTCATCATTTTGTGTGGCGTTTTGACTCACACTCACCGACGGAATTGACTCATCAAAGTTGCCATTCAGGCAAACTTTGACTCGTTAATGCTCCATACGCGAACGCTAACGCGTTCGCGATCTCGGATAACCAAG
>JGI25136J39404_1000239_pt1 | contig 9366 bp, 13 predicted proteins | sample ETNvirome_6_1000_FD_39404 | JGI IMG/M metagenome (IMG submission 39404)
TTGAGTTTCTGTTTCTTCCGCTAATTCATAACCCATATTTTTAGCAGCCAATTGTTCAAAATTTTTATTTGACATTTTCTTAAATTTAAATTAATATTTACAAATATAATAAAAAAATCTTTATTATACAATTATTTCACCTTAGTTCTTACTAAATCAGAATCATCTTCAGCTAATTTAATGTGTTCTGACTTAATTTCTCCAGTGGCTTCTATTATTTCTAACTTTCTATCATGTTCAGCTTTAGCGAACTCTTCTTTCATTTGATATTCAGCTTGTAGTGTTTGCATTGACATTTCATTGTCCATTTGTTTTAATTGAGCATCAGCTTGAGCTTTAGCCGCAACAGAAGCTTGTTGTTGTTCAGCGTTAGCTCTAGCATTTTCTTGAGCAGCTTTAGCAGCTTCTTCAGCATATTTCTTACGTCTTATCACTAGTAGCTGATTAGCTAATTTAATATTAGTAACATTTCTAATCATAATAGCGTCTTCTAATCTTAAAGCTCCTTGTTGTATAGACATTTGAATATTTTGTTCTAATATAGCTTTTTGTTCATCATCTGGTAAAGGTTCAATCATAATTCCGTAATCAGCCATAGTAACATCTTTACTTACCTCAATAGCTTTCATGTTAAATTCTCCTATAGCTTGAACATATCCTTTATAAGCTCCTTTATATTTTACAAGGTCCTGAACTCTTAAAGCTACACTTTTAGCTGTACTTTGAGTTATAGATAATAAAGCTTGGTTAATCCATCTTGTAGCATTATTAGAAGCAAGTAAAGCCATTTTCTGTATTCCTACTAACGATTCTTTATCAGGCTGACTCGCATCTCTAGCTTCATTTATACCTGTAACATCACGAAGCATTTGTAAGTTATATTGGTATATAGCAATTAATTCTTGTAACGCTCCTCCAATTCCACCTCCTAATTCTTGTATAGGCATAGATGGTAAAGGACTTCCATCATCTTGCTGACTTCTATAATATAAGTTACCTGTTTGTTGATATATGTCTTGAACTTCAATAGGGGTGAATGTACCTCCATCTCCCTTACCTACATTTTCTATAGCTCCTAATTCAATAGCAGAACCTTTTGGTTTTGCTTTAGACATCAAGTGTTGTATTTTAAGATGACATAATTGTATCTGGTCAGCAAAAGGAATCATTCTTTCTACAAGACTTTTACTATTCATATTCAATATATTAGGAGCGTATATAGAATAAGGCAAGATAGCTTTTGAAAGATTACTTTTAGGTCTTAATATGTTAGTAGCTAATCCATATTCAAATATATAATCTGTACCAATAATCCATTTCCCCTTATAAATATTCTCTACAGTTGTTTTAAGTTTTGTTCGTTTCTGTTTTGAATTTTTAGGTTGTTTATAATCTTTATTCTTTTTATGTATAGTATATCCTCCATATTTATTTTCTTTCTTTTCGTAATTTAAATCATCTACAGTTTTATATAATCCATCTAATACAGCTATTTTATAAGTATCATATTCATGTATCTCATATTCATTATAATAATTACTACCCTTTGCTAAATTTTTAGGATTACCATATTTACCAGCATTATTTCTAGCTATTTCAACATACTCCTCATCTGAAAACTCATCTCCAGCTAATCTTTTTAATTCATGAATACTCATATATATAACTTCTCCAGCGTGTTGTATATTTTTAAAATCTGGTCTTGAAGAATGAGATGTAATTAAATGACTAGGGTCTACATATCTAATAGTTAATTTGCCGTCTTCTACGTCTGTTTTACTAGCTCCAATATTTAAAACAACTAAATCTCTAGATATTCTTTTCGTTACTTCTCCCCAGTCATTTAAATAAAAAGTTAACTCAATACCCTCTTCCATTGCTATTTCTACCATCTGCTTATAATTCAAACTCATATATAAATCTAACTCTTCTTTACTTTCTGGCAACTCTTCATCACCAGCATCAAATGGAAGTCCTGATAATCCAGCCACCTCAGCATGAAATTCTTTTAATTCCATAGCTGTTAACTTTTTTAATTTATCTTCACTTCTTTTATCTTTAGATACCTGGTCAATAGCAGTGCATTTTATTTTATATTCTTGATTTGTCAATCCTCCTACAATAACATCTACAAATTTAGGTATCATAGGAACAACTTCCCAATTAAGATTTAAATAAGAACTATCTCCATTAGCTCCTAATAAATCTTTATATTGTTCAATAGATTGCATTCCTTCAGCATACTCTCTATATCTCTTATATCTCTCATTACGAGATACATAAGAACCGCTTCCAATTTCCTCGTCAGCCCATTCTTTATACATTCTTTTAAAATATTGAATCCCATATTTTTTATCTAGTTTCTCTTCTCGGGAACTAAAAGGGTCTGGGTAACCGCTAAATGATTTTTGTGCCATTATTTAATTATTTTAGATATTTTTCCATTATTACTATACTTCCTAACAAAAGGTTGAGTTGTTTTTATTTCAATCTTTGGCTTTATATATTTTTGTGAAGCTAGTAATGTAAATCCACTTGCCATACTAGCATCATATTTTGTTCTGTTGTTTACATCAAATTCTAACCAGTCTTTTAATAGTTCGTAAAAAAATACCTTACCTATTACCCCCTCTTCATTTATACCAACATAATCATAAATATAAGATTGTATAGAATCTACAAGAGCGTTAGCTACAGCTAATCCAGTTGCTGGTATACCAACTTCAGTTTGTTTCTTACTAAATTTAGTATGTGTTGATTCTGGTCTAGCCATTAAATATTTTTCATATCCTCTTCTTTTAAAATGCTGAATTAATCCTATTTTATTATTCTCAACTAATATAGGACATCCGTAAAATATACACTGCATTAACATATCTTCAAAAAATATTTCAGCCTTAGGAGGCCTGTGTATATATTGAGATACAAACATATGAGAATCATCTTGTTCATGAGCGTTAAATTTTCTAAAAACATAACTCGCAGCATCTGACCTTCTTCCGTCTGTAGTTACATCATGGTCAAAAGGGTCACACCCAGATATAAATTCTAATTCATTACCAGGATATTTACTCCCAAACTTTGTAATTTGTGAATTAATCTTTTGTGAATCTGGTAAAAGTACAACTGACCACTTTCCTTTTTTATCTGGCCTCCATACAACTTTTGTATCTTTAATCCCATTACTCCATATGAAGTTTCCTTTTGTTACCATCTTACCTCCTGAACCCTCTATGTAATCTATTTGTTGATATATTTTTTCTGAATCAAACAAACAATCATCCGTACTAACACGAAAAGCTTCTTCTGGAGTCCAAGGAAACTGCCTTTTATGTTCCGCTAATTTATTTGTATCGTTCTTAAATCCATCTCTTATCTTTTTTAAATACTCTTTACTACCAACAGAGATTTCATCTCCGTATTTATCATAAATCTTAGACTTTGGATTTTCTATAATACTTTTACCATATTCATCAATAAATCCTTCAAACCCATCATAAGCAGGAATAAAGTATCTATAAAGTCCTGATATTGTTCTATCTGTACCTAAAACTTTCTCTCCTTGGTCTGAATCATCCCATATATCTTTAAAAGCTTTACCTCCTTCTTCCATCTCATTAACTGTTGATGGTAAAAAAGCTTTACCAATAATCTTTCTTCCTTGAGAGAGAGCTGGTTTAACTATCTGCCAATTCCTTGAACAATCAGCTTCTAACCATTTACCTCCCTCATCAGAAACAAATGTTTTTAATTTCTCTCCATCATATGAATTATTCTTTGTATTTCTCCAATCTATCTGACTATCTAATGCTTCTGAGGCTTTAACCTGTTTGTTATTCTTTGTAATTCGTTCTCCAGGTTTCTTAAAAGATAATACAGTTTTAGGAGAATCCGTTCCTTCAATAATAGGCTGAAAGAAATATGGTAACTTTCTAAAAATATAAACAACCTTGTCAAAGAGCTTTTTAGCATCACTACCTGTTTTACTTAACATACCTCCATTTGAATTATACGATAGAGTTATATCATGTAGAATAATAGATGCCGCTTTCCAGGANGCACCCTGTCTTCTATGTTTTGGCATAATTAACCCAAAACTATTATTATCNTTTCTAACAGAATCCCATATAAGAAAAAACCTTCTATCTCTATCCCAGTAATCTGGATATCCAATATCAATTGCACACCAATTTAAATAATAATAATGAGCTCCTGTTATATAAGTGGGAGTTCCATTATTCATAAACCAAACTCCATTCAGTCTTCTTTCAAATTCTTGTTCAATAAATTTATTTTTATTTATCTCACTTAAAAAATCCCATGATTCTGGCAAAGAAGTCCTTGTCCATTTTTGGTTCTTCTTAGATTTATTATAACCTATGATAGAACTTTTTTTTGGTTTCCTTGGTAATATTATTTTTATTCCTTGTATATTCATCTTAACTTACTACAAATATAGTAAATAATTAGGAAAATACCCAGAATATAATTATATTTGTATCTATTAAATTATTTATTAACAAAAAAACAAAAAAAAATGGCAAATGCAATTAGCGTAAGAGTCTTAAAGTACGGGCACGAAGAGTTCGGTACAACAGATGCTGACGCACAAACAATGATGCTTAGTACCGAGCATATTATTTATGGTACAAATGTAGAAACACTAATGGATGTAACATTAACTGGAGGAACTGCTGCTTCAGATGTATTTAACTTTAGTGGTCAAACTGGACTTACAACTAACGAATATATTCGTTTAGCTAATGTAGGGGATTCAGTTGGAGCTTTAGATGTAGGTGGCTCTGACTTAACACCTGGGATAATTTACAAAGTAAAAGATGTAAACGGTGGAGACAACCCAACATTACAAGCAAATGAAGCAGGATTAACTGTTGATGTTACTACAGGAGCAACTGGACTAACTTTAGAAGCTTACAGAGTTCAAGGTGAACTTATTTATGCTGACACTCAAAATAATGGAAGACCTATTAAAATTAGAACTGTTGAACCTTGTGTTAATAGTGATAACGTTTTTGGAGTAGCTATGAAATCTACACAATTACATATTCTAGAACTTGACATGAAAAATGGAGTTACATATGATGCTGATACTATTACAGAAAATAATATTATGTTAAATACAGATAGAGTTATTCTTACTTATGAAGACGCGAATGCATCTGGAGATTTTAATGTATGGTACGATACTTCTAATACAAACAAAGCAGGTCTTGATAGTCCTTTCTGTGACTTCTTAAATATAAATCATGATTGGGATACTCATCCAGAAGATTTTATCAATCATATTGGTGGAGTGACAAATCTAGCTAGTTTAACAAGATTAACAGTTAATGGTAATTTAGTTGCGTTTCCAGACATATCAGCTTCTGGACTAATTAGATTAGATAATATAGCAAGCGCATATGAATTGGGGACAGATACTTATATTAAACTTAAAGGTTCTGGTAAACCAGGATGGGATACTTTAATTATAAGTGATACGTTAGCTCAAACAGTTGCTATGACTGACGCAACTCATATTGTAGAATAATATAGTTAAATGTTAAAAGAAAAGGGACTTTATGTCCCTTTTTTTATTTTTTTACTTTTTTGATTTCTATTAAGTCTTGACACTTCTCGTATTCTTCTAGGTATATAAAGTGGTCTAGAAGTGTGTCTATTATATCCTCTTCGTTAATATAAGGGTCGTATGGGTCAAATATTAATCCAAACCCTTCTTCTATCTGAACTTCCATTAGTTCATCAAATGATATTTGATTTGTAATAAGTAGATATGAATAATGCATTGTCTTATTAACCATTTCTTCTTTGTAGCGATGGTCGTTTAGTTTATCTAATGGTCTTTTCATTTAGCAAATTTTTCAGCGGCACCACCTTTAAAGTGGTTATCCTTATTATTATTATCATCTTTCACTTGTTCTCCTCTCATCCTTTGGTCTAGTTTTACTAAAGCTTCCATCATCTCTTGAGCATCCATAAAAGCTTTCTTTTTAGATTCTAATGCAGTCTTACGTCTTTCATCAGCTACATCATCTGCTATAGGTCTTCTAACATCTGCTATTAAAGTTGATATACCTTCTTTAGCTGCGTCTAGAAGTTCAGTTAATGTATCTTCTACATATAATTGTATTTCTGTTTTCTTTTCCATTATCCTAAAATACACATAGCGTTACTATTTCTCATTCTATAATAATGTTTATCTCCTATTTTCATTTTATAATTTGAGTTCTTTTGGAAAAGAATCTTATCTCCAATATCAAAATCTTCTGTAAATTGATTAATATATCTAACTACACCTCTGTCTATTAACTCTTCTTGTTTTGTTTTTGTTATAATACCTGATTCAGAAACTATATCTTCATCTTTAACTGGCTCCACAAAAATAAAATCCATTAACATAGTTATTTCTCCATCTCTTTCATATGCATATATTTGGTCTATATCACATTGGTAATATTTTTCTCCCAATAATTCTATAGGTTTATCTATAACAAGATGATGTATATATACCTTATCTCCTTTTTTTAAAGTTATATTATCCTTAACTCTTTTATCTGGAGTGGGAGGTATATGTTTTACTATACCATTTTGTTTAGCGTGCCACATTCTATCTATATCTGTATCCAACCATAGTTCTGTACCATCAGAGAGTATATGTTTATCTTCTGTTTCTGTTTCTAGTTCTATAAGAACTATATTTCCCATTGAACTTTTTATCATGATATTTGTTTTTCAATTCCTAATTCATATTCTGGTACACATTTACTCCCAGGTATTGATTTCCATAATCTTGTATATTTTTCTCCTCTTGGTACTACATATATATTATATCTAACTTCATTATACTGTTCTGAGTACGCTTTATCAAATGTAATATCTACAATATGTAAAGCCCCTTTCGCTATTGTTTGACCTCTAAGATACGTTATATCTCTATCTCCTGCGGATACAATAACCTTTCTTATTAAACCTTCTGCTATATCCATTTTAATTTTCTTTTAATTCTTTAATTTTTATCTCTGCCCACAATTCTGCAAAGCGTATTAATTGTTCTTCACTATATTCACACTTAACTGGTGGGTCAAATATTGTATCCCATTCATTTATCTCATCTGAGTGGAGATATTCTTTTGCATCTTCCATAATTTTATTTTATTTTAATTATTACCATTTTTTTTCAGGACATTTTTCTACATCCCATTTTGCTTTTACAGACATAACACACCCACAAACAGAACAACTTCCACTCTTTTTATTAAGAAGTTCGCAACTATTACATATAGTAAGTCGTTCTTTATACTTTTCTTTTGAGGTGTTATCAAATCCAGACTTAGCATAATCTAATAGTGATTTACTTAGGTTCCAAGCTTGATGTATTATGTTTGGTTTTTTCACTTTTAATTTAATTTATACTACAAATATACAAAATTATTTAAAGCAAATATGTTTTGTTAGTAAATAGTTTTTCACTATATTTGTAAAATAATATAATACAAATAGTTATGGTAAAAGAAAAAAAGAAAAAAAAGAAAAAAGGATACTAATGGGATGTGGTTGTAATAAATTATGTACTAAGTGTCGTAAGAATAAGAATAATTGTACTTGTAATAAATAACTATGCCTAGAGATTATAAAAAAGAATACCGTAACGAAAAGAAGTCTAGACGTAAAAGACGTGTACTTCTTAATAAGTACAATAGAGATAAGGGTACATATGGTAATGGAGATGGTAAAGACGCTTCTCATTGTGGAGGTAGGATAACAGGTTTTGTTAAAGCTTCTATAAACAGAGGTAAGAAAGGAGAGGGTGGTAGAAAGAAAGGAGTTAAACATAACTATCCAAAAAATAGAAAATCACCAGGAACAGGAACTAGAAAATCTACTTCCACTGGTACTAGAACTTAAATAAATAATAACAAATAAATAAACAGAAATTATGCCAGAAAATAGAGATGGACAGAGTTCAATGGACAATCCAGTTAACGAAGAAGCAAGTGGAGGGTCAAGAAAATCAGGAAGTAAATGCGACCAAGTTAAACAACAAATTATGCAAATAGCTCAAAGTGGAGATATGAAAAAGTTAGTCCAAGCTTTAAAGCAAGCTATTAAAATGAAATGTATGACTGAACAAGAAGCTCAATCTTTAGTGCAAAAAGTTCAAGGAGGAGCTGAAGGAGGGGGCAAAGGGGCACCCCAGTAGTGAAGAAAAGGAAGTTAAACAGTAAGAACCCTAAGTATAACTCTATCTCCACAGAAGTTAGAAAGGTGATAAAACGAAAATTAATGTGTACCACTCATCATGGATGTAAGGTTTATGGAGTTTGGTATGAAAACTAAATACATGACAACTAAACCAAAAAGCAGAAGTACATACAAACCAAAAGGAACTAAAGTTTCATTAAATGTGTCAGTAAATGAACCGTCTCATAGCACTGGAACTAAAACAGCAACTACAACTAAACCAAAAGGAACTAGTGTTAGAGTTGGTGGTAAATAAAAAATTAAAAAACTAAATAATATGGAGAATAAAGAAAAGATAGCAAAATTAAGAGCTCAGATAGCTAAACTACAAGAAATGAGAAAAACTGTAAGTGCGAAAAATCCAATGGGATACGCTACTCAAGCCGAAGCTTATAAATCTATAGACGCTAAGATTGCAACACTAAACGCTGAGATACAAAAGATAGAAGATGTAGGTAATGGTGATGGTACAGGTAGGAAACCTATAGGAGCTAGCCCTGTTAGAGGATAATAAATAAACACTTCTAAGACACTTTAAGACACAAAGGGGTATACAACCCCCAGAAATATAAGATAACTCCTTAAATAGGGGTTATTTTTGTTTATACACCTATATGGGTGGGTCATCCAATATCCTAAATTGATACCCCTCTACTTTCTTTCTTATTTTTAATTCTTTCTTTGTAGTGATACTAAGTATATATAAACTATATATCTATATATATAACATATAATATATAGTATTACCAACGTATATACCTTGGTATAAAAAAACATACCAGTTTTGCTTGGGTTGGGGATAATATACAGAACCGTAGCGAATTAATACTATCTGAAAACGAAATGCGTTGCAGGGGTGGGTATCATATGGAATGTATCAATATAGATTTGTATAAAAGCCCCATGAGCGAGGGCGTCGGAGGGCGGCGGACATATCCACACAATACAATTTTAATTTACTATGCACGCATAGTATTATAATATATTATATATGTAAATTTGTAGTCTCATCTAAATATATTTTTAGACACGTCTAAATAAATTTTTAGTTGGACACACACAACAGCGCAACAATACCTGTTCATAACTTCCTAATAACTATTT
>JGI25136J39404_1000240_pt1 | contig 9320 bp, 11 predicted proteins | sample ETNvirome_6_1000_FD_39404 | JGI IMG/M metagenome (IMG submission 39404)
GATCTCAAAATCAGCCCCTTTTTTACCATTTAAAAACCTCTTATAATTAGCCTCTAGCTGTGGTTTAATTAAGCTAAACATTGCCCTTACTATTGGATCTGTATTGCCTTGCTCTTCGTGATCTAAAGCAAAAGAACAAATCGAGTCAAATAGAGCTGCTTTTTGCTCTGCATTTAGTGGCTTAGTAGCCTCAAAAAATGATCTATAAAATATAAAGCTATCTCTTTCCATTAGTCTACTGTCTTTATAAATTTAACTCCATCTATTACTTTAAAGTCTATAGTCTTATCTTTAATTTTTCTATAAATTCCCTGTCTCCTTACGCCTAATTTTTTGGCATAGTTAGCCACTGTCAAAAGCTTATTTTTTTTCATTTAATTGTCTTTTAAGTACTCGTTGATTATCTCTAGGCCCTCCTGAACTTTGGCTTTCATTTCTGTTTCTCGCCACTCGTTAAGCTCTTGTATGTACATAATAGCATCTGCTACCTCATCTCTTTTAATAGCTAGCCAGATTGGTACATCTAAAGTCCATCTATAATGCTCGTTATCCTCTAGCGTATGTAGTTTGCAGTGAGATTTAGGCACAAATACATTCTCTTTAAATGCTTTTATTGCATAAGCTTTGTCGGTTTCTACTTTTAGGCAGCGGGTGTGCTTTGTAAGAAATAGCCTTATATATTCTTTAGCCATCTTAAAAAGGTAGGTTTGTAGTTTCTTTTTTACCTGTGCTTTTTACTGGCTCTGGCTCTGCAGCTCCTTTAATCCAAGCATAAAACTGCTCAGCTGCTTTTATTGCATTTTCTGGGCTGCTGGCTATCTCTGCTGCAGCTTTAATGCAGGTCTGTTTAATTATTAAATCCTCTCTGTTAGGGTTGGCTGTGTACCCCCCTACATTGCCCCCAGCTGGAGGTATATATACTGGCTTTACTTTTGGAAATTTACCGCCTGTGTAAGTGTACTCTACCTCTTCGCCTATTACGAACTTTGTTTGCTCTTCGCTTTTGCTGGAGTACTCGCCGCAGTCGCCATTTTCAAATACTATCTCGTACTTGTACATAGTGCCATAATTACCCTCCCAAGTGCCATTAGATTGCACCTCTGTTACTTTGCTTTTTTTATTCATTATGCCCAGTTATATAATTCATCAATAGTTTGCTCTGTAGATTCGTGCCGTGCATTATATTTAGAGCCTCTAAGCTCTGGCGTTACCTCTTGGATCTTAGCTCTACATCTTCTTATACTTTCTGCATTAGTTAGCCTCTTATCTGCGTATAATTGCAGAAAGGCTATAGCTGTAATATTAGTGCTGGTTTTAAGCTCTCGCTTCCAGATCGTAGCAATTAGCTTATTATCGTCATCTCTTAAGTGCGGGTGGTATGTCAGCAGCTTAGTAATAAGCTCCTTTTTTGTATTAATTCTCATATCCTAGATTTTTAAATATTTGATTGTTTGTTTTTAATATCTCCTGCAGTACTTGGGTAGTTTCAAAGTCATAATAGCTCCGCTGGCCTATATCTAAATGCGATACAAGCAGCTGCTGTATTGTGCCTCGTTGTTCTTTTAGGAGTTTGAGCGTAGATTTCTGCTCTGGCTTTTTGGCGTTTTCCATTGCGTTAGGTTTAAGGTTTTATCCTTTAACTAACTGGCCTCTATTTTTAAGATCGGTAGGCTTATAATTTTAGTAAGCCTGCCCTCCTCTCTACTATATTTATTAAACTCTTCGTATTGTAGGGATAGGAAATTTAAGTATGTAATTTTACTATCTAGGTTGTAAACCATTCCTGTATTAGATTGCTTTTTTGCGTAATTACGCAAGGTTTCAGCCATTTTTATAAGCTGCCCCTGTATTAGCTGCGGTGCATTAAATACCCAGCAGGCTGTGCTTCCTGTGCCAAATGTATGGCGTACAGTCCAGCGGTTAAATTGAAAGTCTACAGCTTCTATGCACTGCAGCACCTTTCTAAACTCTCGGCTAGTTTTAGGGTAGTGCATATAAACACTGCGCCAGATAACAAATAGATCGCTATACACTTGGTTAGATTGCATAAACATATTCTTGACGAACTTGTTTGAATATCTTACAAAGGAATCAGCGTTTTTTTTGTTTTTGAAATAAATAAAATATCCGCTCTCTTCCATACCGTGATGGTATTGCCACTTATAACCGTTTTTTGGTCGGTTACATTTGGTAAGATTGCCAGATAAATCGTAATGTTTCAAATCGTTTACTTTATTATACGTGCATTATATTACACGTAATATTAACGTATAAATAAATACTATGCAAACGTTTCGAGTTTACGGTAGTATCTATTGAGTAAACGGTAAATAAAAAAAGTGGAATTTTTTAGCTAAATTTTGTCCGCTTTTGCCTTAAAAAACTAACTCACAGTGAGTTAGCGATTAGGATAATATATATTATCAGACAAGTGGCACTAAAAAATAAACCCCTTTAAGGAGTTCTGCACTCTATTAATTTACCCTTTAAGATTCTCTTTAAAGATCTTAAAACTGAGTCCAATAGCTGAGCATAATGTTAACAGATTTACTATTGTATAGTTTAAGCCGCCACCCATTATATTGTAGATGGTTCGCTTACTCATTTTAGTATCTCTGGCAAGCTGCTCAATAGGTTTTCCTGTTTCTTCTATTGCATCTGAAACAGTAGCGCCTATCATTTCTAAGGACTCCTTTATTATATCCATAAGAATACAATACTTAGTTAATAGATTGTTGAGGCCAGTAAGTCAAAGAACGTGGTTAATACTATTGTAAATATACAGAATACAACCGCCATAGCAAAAAAAAAGTTGACCTCTTTGGCTGCAAGTTACAAAAAAAATCCAATAAAGCGAGTAATAGTCTAAGTTGAGGCTATTTAAAAAAGTGTAAATTTTACGTATATCATAAAATAAGGCTTACCGTTAACTCATTAAACCCTACCGATAACTCAAGTCTACTATAGATTAATAAAAAACATTTTGCTTGTTTTCGCCTTAAATTATTGTAAGCTCAAAGCCCTCAGGAGCAGCCGCAATTAATCCTTTTAAACTTCTACGGCTGTTTGTAATATCAAACTCTCCATCTTTATTAATGTCGTAAAAATCAGATCCAATAGCTATACAGCCCCTCAGCTGGGTGTAGTAATTAGCTGTATGTATTAAGATTAATTTTCGCCCTAAAACATCCTTAATAATATAGTGCAGGGCGTGCTTCTCGCTTTCTCTAGGTGTTACATTATAGATCCCTGTAGGTATGCAGCTAATATTAGTCATATTAGCCTTAAAGGGTAGCTCTAGGGTTGCGCCCTCGTAGATTACATCTAGCCCACTAAATAGCTGCAGGCGGCCCAGTGTTTGCGTGCCGTTATCTGTTAGCCTTACAAGTACAGCTCGTTTATTTCTTGCGCTCATTTTTCACCTCTTTATAGATCTTATAAAAAGTATATCCTATTGCAGCTACTAGCGAAATAATACGCAAGCTTGCCTCTACTTCTGTAAAGCTTACGCTTATCGCTGCTGTATTTGCTAGCGCTATTTTTCCGCTGTCTGCTATATGGTTTATTTGATCTTGCATTTTATACTTTTTCTATAGTTATTTTTGCTCCGTAAATTTCATCTGTAGACGCTCCAAACTCAAAAGAAATTATAAAATAATCTCCCTCTACACTTGTCCAAGCAGAGCCTAAAATTAAAGTTGTGTTTGCCGTCCCTGTGCCTTGTGAGGTTGTTGAGTCGCTAGTAGTTCTGCCTGTTAAAGCTACTATATTTCTATTTTGACTAGAGTAAACATCTACGGTAGTAACCTTATAATTTGCAGGCACATAGGTAGTGGCGTAAACTTTAGATCTACTTACATAAGATGATGGCTGTACAGCTCCTACATTATCTCTAGTGTACATTATAACGCTTGAGGTTGTAGTAATATGGAAGTCTGTAGATTTTATATAAATCGCTGTAGTTGTAACGCCTCTATATAAGTTCTCACTAGTTATTACGTTGGATAAGTCGTAAGGCCTCAGCATTACTACAGCGCCTTTAGTATAGTCAAAGCTTGGGCTTATGCTGTCAAAATTAAGCTGCGTAGCCGCTGCGCTATGGTCGCCATCTACTGTTAATAGTGTGCCTGCTCTTAGCTGTTTATTTGTAAGTATTAGCGTTTGATTATCGTAAACTTTGCACTTCAAGCTAAGTAAATCTACTTTTGTAATTGCTACGCCAGCTGTAATATCCTCATCTAATATGCCTACTATTAAATCATTCAGCACAAAGCCAAGCTTAGTAGTAAGGCCCTCAGTATTTGCAGCCAGTGGCGGTGCGGTGTTTACTCCAATTGGCCCAGTGTCTGGCGATGGCTCTGGGCTTGGCGGTGGTGTTGGCGTTGTAGGATTGTAAATAATGTCCTCAGTTTCTGTATAGGCTGTGCTGTCTATATCTAATTTATGCCAAGAGCCTGCCCACTCATCCTTAGTAGGCGAAAATTTACCTCCGCAAAAGATCCATCTAGTAGGGCTTGCGCCTATCTGGTCTGTATATTTTATAGTTCTGTGCGGCTCATAATCTCTAGAAATAATAGTTCCGCTTATTTCAATCTGTGGCTTGCTGTGTGTTTTAAAGTACTCATTTACTAATAGCTGGCCTGCTTGCATAAAGCCTCCAGTACTACCCGATCTAAAGCCTGCAGGGGCTATATAATTTGTACCATCAAAAGCCCTTAAAGTTGTGATCTGGTTGCTGCTGCTGTTAGTTCCTAGTTTAAGGCTTCCTAAGTCTATATCTGGCGCTAATTCGTTACCGCTTTGGCTTATCATATACTGTGCGCCAGCTGGTGCAGCATCCTCAGAGGTGTCTAGCTCTTCTGCTATTTGTAGATCTGAAAGGTAAGGCGCTAGGCCGTTTGTTATTGTCTGCGTGGCTGGCGTTGCTGGTGTTGACGTGCCTATGTTATAATCTAAATTAGTTGAGGCTGCAGGGTTTGCATTATTTAGCCAGCCCTCACCGTTGGGATCGTCTGCAGGATCTATATAGAAATTTTGCCAAATATTAGTGTAAGGCGTATTTGTAGTCCAATAAAATATATAAGAGCTTGTATTTACAATTTCAAATTGCACCTCCCCATAGGTACTACCTAAATCTGGCAAGGGTACGCCAGCTAAAAAAAATCGTGCTGTTGCTGTGGCCGTTCCTGTTGCTGGAACGTTGTTTTCCCACTTAGTAAATGGGTAAGGGTAGCCATTACCAAACTGCGCAAGACTATTTGCAACTAGATCTTGAGTAGTTGTAACGCCGTCCATATTATCGTAATATGTACCTGAGCCAGTAGTAATAGTTAAAATGCTTTCTGTAGTAGTCCACTCTAGCTGATACTCACTAAGCGCCCCCGCTTGCTGTTTAAGGTATTTATTGCCCACCTTTAAGCGTATCGCTAGCATCCCTGTCATATTCTCGCCCTGTGAGCTTATCGGTGTAACTGCAGATCCTCCAGTAAGTGGAAAGGTTTGTTGCATTTTTACATTTAGAAACAAGCTTAAATTTGCCCCTGTTCCTTGAGCTAAAAACCCCAAAGTAGTTAAGCCAGCTGTATAATCTATGTTTGGGCTAAAAGGGCAAAATTGACTACCAAATATATATTTAGCCCTTACGCTGTGAGCATCGTTACGCTGTGAAAATTTAGCTCCCACTTTAATAACTCCGCCATCAGTTGTAGAGGGCGTGTTGTTGGCATTGTCTATAGTGATCTCTTTAGCTATATCTGCAGGATAGCCTACATCCGTTGGGTAAATTTCGCCCCCTGCTCCGCTGGCTGCGGCGCTTATTATAGGATCTGGATTAGTTTCGTCTAAAAAATTAGCCTGCTGTATCCAGTATTTGCCCTGACTCATAAGGACACGAAAATTAAAGGCTTTTAATACACCCTTAAGCTCTTTGTCTGGATCTTGAATAGTAAGCGGCCAGTCCTCTGGATCAGTTACAAAAGCTGCCCTGTTATAATATGTTTTTCTAACTGGGTTTGTATCTGCTGGAGGTGTTGCCCCTGTGGCATAGTTCCACCAGTCAGTTTGCCAGCACCACTGTAAAAATAAATCGCCTGTGCTTGGTATAGTGTCAAGCTCAAATTTAGACTCTATAAGCTGCAGAGGATAGCTTAAATCTTGGTAATCTGACTGGCTCGCTACGTCTGTTTGGTTATTGTATTTATTAAGCTGCCTCTTTAGGCTGTCTGTAGCTTTTATATCTACGCTGTAAGGGTAAGGCGCATCTGGGTAGCCATCAAAGCCAGACTCTACCCAGCCCCCCCACCAGAGGCCTGCTATATTCCAGTTTTGCGCTGCGTCTGTACTCCTTTTAATCCTTATGTAAAAGCTCTGGTTTGTTTCACTTAATACGCCGTGAGCTGCGGCTAGTTCTGTTGCATCATTTACTAAAAACTTCACTATACAAGTAGAGGGCAAAAGCCCCCCCTGTATTGGCTTGCTAAGTTTTTTATATCGTAAGTCAAAACCTCCAGAGTCTAGAGTAAACTCTGTTGAGCTTAATACTTCTGTTGTTTTGTGCCAAATTTCTACACGGTAGTACATACCGTTTTCACTCACAAACTCGCTATAAAAATGCTGCTTTGTAGGCATTGTTTATCCTGTTATAGTTTTTGCGTTTGGCCCATCTTCATTAATAAGCTCATTATTTATAGCAGCTACTAGATCTGAGCCTCTTAGTATAAATTGCCCCGATATATTGCCGCCACCGCCTAGAGCGTGATTAGGTATAATTGTACCTGAGGTATTAGGTTTAAAGATCTCTGGCCCCATCTCCCCTACTAGTGCGGGCTGCCCTCCAGCTAGTGGCCCTCCAGAGGCTAGCGCTGGTATTGGTTGCCCCATTATAAGGCCTACCTGTGCAGCTCCTAAAGCCGCTACTATTCCAGCCATTATAGGATTCGCTATAACTTTAGTAACATTAACGGCGGTTTGTACAATAGCATTAAATACAGCCATTGCCTTATCAGCTATAGCTTGCTTTCTAGCAATTTCTTTACGCTTCTTTGCTACTTTCTCATCTAAAGCTAAAAGAGCCGCCTGCTTCTGCTCTTCGCTCATTTTTGATTGGTTTATCTTCTGCTGTTCTTTTTCGTAGTAATTATCTAGCTCTAAAGATTGATTTTCTAAAGCTTGGGCAGCTACATCAAAAGCCCCTTGAAAGGCTACAGTAAATTTTTCTGCAAACTCTAATACTTTACCAGATAAGCCCTCTAGTGTGCTTCCTACTTTTTCTTTAAAGCCTACCTGAATTGTAACCTCTTCCTCTTCTAGCTCCTCTGTAAGCTCGTCTAATTCTTCAAATGCAGAGTCGTCTAATTCTGTGTGTATTACTACTTTTGCGCCTGTGCTTGTTTTTCCTTCCCCTTCATTTACACCACCGCCACCGCCTCCTGAGCCTATCCCTAAACTGCCGCCCATTTTGCTTAAGGCTGCGCCTACTTCTTTGGCTGTATTTTTCATACTTGTGCCAAAGCTTTTAAATTCGTGCTCGTATTCGTTAGTCTCTACCTTTAGATCTTCTAAGCCCTTAGCTACATTTAAAAAAGGGTTAGATCGNTATTGGCTCTTTTTTAAAGTATGTTAAGATCTTGTTAAAGCCTTGTAGTATTAAGCTATAAGGGTTGTATTGTAAAAACCATTGTAGCATTTGTATTATAGCATTTTTCCACCAGCCAATGTCTTTAAAGCGCTCTGTAAAAGCCTCTAAGTTATCCCTTACATATAAAAAGGCCACCCCTATAGCTACTATAGCAGCTACGACTAATCCTACTGGGCTTATTATAGCCCCTACTACTGTGGCAAGTGTACCAAATAACGCCACCAAAGGGCCTAATACTAAGAGTAAGCCTGCTACTACTACTGTAATTGTTTTGGCTTGGGCGCTCATATTAGAAATAAAAGTAAGTGCTGTGCTTACTTTGCTTGCTAGCTTTTCTAATAAAGGCAAAAGCATTTCTCCAAATTGTATAGCTACGCCCTCTGTAGCAGATTTCAAACGTGTAAGCGTTCCCGCTAGCCCCTCCATTTGAGTGTCAGCCACTTTTTTAGCCGTACCTCCACTGTCTTTTAAGTCTGCTGTATAGTCTTTTAATGCGCCCCCGCCTTGCTTTAATAGAGTCATCATAGCAGGGCCTGCACGTACTCCAAAAATCTCTAGTATTTTCTCAGAGCTTATGCCACTCTTTTTTATCTGGTCTAAATTCTCGTGCAGAGGCTTCATTTTACCAGAGGCATCGAATACATTTATCCCTAGCTCGCTGGCTTTTTTGCTCATTATTCCAAATACTTGGTTTAATGCTGCGCCTGCGCTTTCGCCTTTTATCCCTGCATTACTAAGCAAGCCTATTGCTGCTGTAGTTTCTTCAAAAGAAATACCTAAGCCATCCGCTACAGGAGCTACTTTAGCCATCCCCTGCCCTAGCTCCTCTAGGTTGGTGTTTGCTGTGGTAAAGCCTTTGGCTAACACATCAGCAAAGCGCCCACTTTCGCTGGCATCTGCTCCAAAGCCCTGTAAAATATTTGAAGAAATATCTGCAGCTCTGGCTAGATCCATACTGCCTGCAGCTGCAAGGTCTAAAGTTGCTGGCATTGCTGCCATTATCTGACTAGTATTAAAGCCAGCCATCCCTAAAAAGCCCATTGCCTCTGCTGCTTGGCTTGCGCTAAATTGAGTCGTTTTCCCTAAGTCTTTGGCTTGCTTTGAAAGGTTGGCAAAGTCTTTGCCTGTTGCTCCAGTAACGGCCTTAACTTTGTTCATTGATTTTTCAAAGTTAGCCGCTGCCATTACTGCGCCAGTTCCCAGCAAAGCTATAGGCCCAGATAAATTACGGCTCATAGATCGGCCTGCAGATTTAAGCTTTGTGCCCATCTTGCTAAAGCTCTTAGATGCTTTTTGCATCTTACTAGTAAACTCGCTTATATCAGCGCCTAGCTTTACCGTTGCTTTCTTTAAGCCCATCTTTTAATAGTTTTCTCTTTTCTACTAAATAATTAAGATCCTCTTTACTTATTCGCTCTGTAGGTTGCTCCTGCTTCTTATCCCAGTCAAAGGGCCAGAGCTTATCAGGTGCAATGCCTTTACCTTTCTTAGTGTGTGGCATTAGTAGCGTGCTGGCTAGTAGCCTTGTACGCTCCCACTCCTCTCGGCTCTTTATCTGGTGTAGCTGTTCAAAGCCTTGCATTTTATTTGCAAACTCTCTAGAGGTATAATCATCTAGCTGGTCTGGTGTTAAATTTAGCCAGCCAAGAGCTACGGCCTCCAGCTCGTCAAAGCTATTATAGCC
>JGI25136J39404_1000241_pt1 | contig 9268 bp, 9 predicted proteins | sample ETNvirome_6_1000_FD_39404 | JGI IMG/M metagenome (IMG submission 39404)
AGAAGACGACTGTAGGAGCAGAATCCCTTATACTAACAGAGAAGAGTATAGGAGAGATCGGTCCAGATGCCATCGAGCTTCAACAAGAAATACATCGAGGATCGAATTCAGAGAAATCGTACGAGGAAGAGGTTTGGGATACGATCGATCGGGGTCGCAAAGATTCCGCAATCTGTGGTGACTTCTATGTCGTCGTCCTCGTCAAAAAAGAACGTCACCTTCAGAACGTGGTGCGTCAACTCTTCTTCTATCGCCAAAGCTGTCCGAGCCCGGAGTATGATCAGACCGTCTATCGATACCACCGCAAAGATGACGAAATAGAATTTCTCTGGACAATCCCCAACAATGCAGCCTGCCAATTCCTTCCTAGAATGGGAACAGACCTTCCTGATGATCAGAAGCTCCTGGTCGAAATGGTTGAGGCTTTTCTCACTGGAAAGCTCGATCAAAAAGCTCGCATGCTCAACAAAGAACCTGAGCCAAAATTCCAAATGGTGAAGTAATCGTGATACTCCTTTGTGCCTTCACCGGCCCGGCATTTTGCCGGGTTTTTTTTATTCTCCAAAAAAAAGTAGTCTAAAATATTAGGATATAATAGACATAAAGGTAGTACTAAAAAACGGATGCTCACGTCACGAGCTAGTACTGACCCGACGTAATTAGCGCTTCGTCAAACGCACCTAGGAGATGATATGGCAGATTTAGAGAATGTAGCCGAAGAAATTCAGCAAGAGGACCTCGTTCAGCCTCAAGAAGAGCAAGTTGCTCCAGAAAGCCAATCTCCCGAAGTCGAAACGCAAGAGGTAGCGAAAGAGCAGTCTGATAAGGACCGCAACTTCATACGTCTTCGTGAGACTAAAGAACAACTTGAGAAAGAAAATCGGGAGCTCAAGAAGTACTTCGAATCGCAACAGCAACGGAAACCTGAGGTTCAAGAACCTGAGGAGGATGACTTCCCCGTTGATGATGACGATTTAGTAGATGGCAAGGTTGTCAAAAGGCTCTACAAGGAGATTAAAACCCTCCGCAAGACGTATGAGCAAGAGAAATTAGCGACAATTCCTGACCGCCTAAGAAGTAAGTTTGCCGATTTTGACCAAGTTGTGACGGTAGAAAACGTAGAGAAACTAAGAAACTCTGAGCCGGAACTGTACGAGTCCATCACTTCAGGGAAAGATCTCTATGCTAAAGGTGTATCGGCATACAAGGCGCTAAGAATGGCAGGTATTGTGAAAGAAGATCCTTACGTGGAACAGAAAGCACATGTCCAGAAAAACCAAAATCGTCCGGTTTCAACCCAGGCGGTTAAGGGCCAAGGTGCATTAGCCGATGCTAACGCCTTCGCAAAGGGACCACTTTCTCCAGAATTGCGTAAACGCATGCAACAAGAGATGGCTGAGGCAGTGAAAGCTCGGTAATTAACCGAGGTATCGCATGACCACAACAACGACGGTTCTGCCAGCGCCGGTCCAGCAGTCTTTTTCATACAAGCTGCTTTCCGTCCCTGTCCCGAACATGATCCACAACATACCTGCGATGCTCAAGCAAATGCCACGAAATGGTGGTACCACCTTGAGAATGCGTAGGTACAATCCTCTGGCTACTGCGACTGTTCCTCTCGGCAACACAGGTGTAACTCCGCCTCCGCAGACACTCACTGCTGTCAACATCGACGCAGAGATTGACTTCTATGGCACGTATATCATCTTGAACGAGCAGGTAACACTCCAGAACCAGGACCCTGTGCTCAATGAAGCAGCGCAGCGTTTAGGTGTTTCCCTTAGACAAACTGAAGACGAGTTGACACGCAATATGCTTGCGTCCACAGCGAGTTTCATCAATGCCACAGGGGGCACTAATGGAGATAATCCAACTGAGATAACTAGAAGTGATGTAGATGAAATTATCCGCACATTAGCAGATAACAATGCATATACTATCGCCGATAATATCGAAGGTGAAGACAAATTCGGAACAGCTCCTGTAAGGGATGCTTATTTCGCTCTCGGTTCCACTCAATTGATTGGAGACCTTGAGAATGTCAATGGATTCATCGCCAAAGCCCAATACCCATCTCCGATGCACGCGCTTCGTGAAGAATGGGGTTCTGTATCGAACTTGAGATTCTTGATCTCATCTATCGGTTCAGTTTCACCTGGTGCTTCTAACCTAGGCGCCGACGTGTTCAACATATTTTGTGTAGGTATGGAAGCTTACGCAGTAGTTGAACAAGACNGATACNGTGCTCAATTCATCTACAGACCCCCAATTTATGACGGGCCTTTAGCTCTGAACGCAAGCGTTGGCTACAAGTTTGCTCAAGTACCAAGAATCACTAACGATGCATGGGTTCTTAACCTACGCGCAACCCTAACGTCTTAAGGAGGCTGAAATGGACGGAACAATCATCCAACAAGGCCGCTTTACTTCAGCAGGGGAAGCGGTTGAACTTCAAATCCGATCAGATGTTGACTGGATCGAAGTTTACAATGCAACTCAGTGGGCTACAACTCAGTCTACAGGACGCGGAGTCAAGTTTTATTGGCAACGTGGTCTTGCGAATGGGTCAGCTTTTGAGTACACCAAAGTCGATAGCTCTAACGCCCTTCAAGGGGAATTCATCACAACTGGTGGATTTACTCTTCTTGATACAAGCGCGAGCCCTCTCGACACGCTAAACGCCACAGTAACGGCGATTTCTACAGCAGCAATTCCCGTGGTCACCAACTCAGGAACCAACGGTCTTTCTGCGGGAGATGTCGTGCGTATAACAAACGTCACTGGAGCACAACAGCTCGGTGGGTTTGATTTCACGGTGGGGAACAACACTCTTTCTTCTACAACTTTTAGCTTGGACTACATGTCTCAGCTAGCAGGAGCAGGAACTACTGGTTCTTGGAGAAAGATCAAGTTTGAGCCTCAGTTCTATCCACGTCATCGTGCGATCACAGGTATCACAGCCGCTTCAAGCGCAGTGATCACTATGTCTGTGACACACGGATTTACTGTCGGACAAGCAGTTCGCATCAAGGTGCCAGCTGCCTACGGCATGACTGAGATAGACAACCTAATTGGAAATATTACCGCGATAAGCACAGCGAACAACACGATCACTGTGGATATCGATTCTTCAACCTTCACCGCTTTTGCCTTCCCAGCAACTGCCGATGTGCCATTTACACCTGCACTTGTAGTGCCTGTGGGCATGGACGCAACTGGATCGACTGCAAACAGCCTCGATGACGCTACAGATAACGTTTCGTTCCTGGGGATTGAACTCGGTGCTGGTATCGATGGCCCTGCTGGAAGCTCCAGCGATGTCATCTACTGGAGAGCCGGTAAGTCATTTAGCGTATCGAACTCGTAAACCTGGTGGGGGACATTGTGTCCCCCTCCCTTTAATCAAGGAGAGAAAATGTCAGCAATTGCCAAACCAAGAAACACTCGGAAGATGACTCCCGAGGAAATGAAAAAAGACCGAGAAAGAGATCACAAAATGGTGAAAGGCATCTTTCGATGCTATGAGCCCCCTGGCGGTTCATTCACCTTTAGTTTCAAGAAGCACAAGGGCGACCACATCCTCAAATACACCATGGTCGATGGAGAGACTTATGAAGTGCCTCTTATGGTAGCAAAACACCTAAACCAAAACTGTTGGTACCCACGCCATTCGCATGTCATGGACATGAATGGAAAGCCGACAGTGGACGTAGGTAAAAAGATTAACAGATGCAGCTTCGAAAGCTTGGAGTTTCATGACGAGGACGAATGACCACTTTAGCAAACATCAGAACTAAAGTCAGAAGGCTCACTGGGAGACCTTCTCCGCAACAAATCACGGACGCCCAGATAGACGACTACATCAATACGTTCTATCTGTACGATATGCCGGAGCATCTCCGTCTCTTTTCTCAAGAGACGGTTTTTGAGTTTATGACGACGTCGAATGTGGATCAGTATGATTTGCGCACTCTTACTACCTGGACAGGAGTATCCGATCAGCCGATTGCCGATGTCTTCATCAACCTTAAACCTCCGGCGTACGTAGCGGGCTATCAATGCTTCTGGTCCCAAAGCCGGGAACAGTTTTTTAGAAATTATCCTGCGCTTGCGGAAATCAAAAGCACAGTAGAAGGGGATGGGACGCCAGGACCTTATGCGATTACGTTTGCCAATACTCCTCTCATTCAAACGATGGTTACTGTCGGAGCCATTGACGATACGGGAGCGACGGTCAACTGTATTGATGTGCCCACCGATCGGACAACAGGGACTTGGTCAGTTATTAATTCAAGCAATACTCAAGTAGGTTCAATTGATTATATTAACGGCACTGCTACAATCACGTTTTCCAATAACATACCTTCAGGCAATACAATTACTTTTACAGCAGTTCCTTATGTTGCCTCTCGACCTCAAGCACTGCTTTACTACAACGATATTCTGACTCTCAGACCTATTCCCGATGCTGAATATCTAGTCCAAATCAATGCCTTTAAGCGTCCCACACAGCTAATAGCCAGCGGTGAAAGCCCAGAGCTAAAGCAGTGGTGGCAATACTTGGCTTACGGTGCATCCAAGAAAATCTTCGAGGATTCCCAGGACCCCGAAAGTTTGGCAACTTTAGCTCCCGGATACAAAGAACAGGAAAATCTGGTTCTCCGACGAACCATTGTAGAGAGAACCAATCAAAGGACAGCAACCATCTATACAGAAATGACAGGCTATCCTTACGGCAACTTCAACGGTAGGTTTTAATATGGCATACAATTCAGACATCCCACAAGCAACAGACGATCCCTCTCAAAGCCAAGGACAAATTCTCGCAAACTTCCAGGAATTGAATACCTTCACCGCAGTCAACCACGTGGCTTTAAATGATGGAGACCAAGGAAAGCACAAATTTTTACAAATGCCTGAGCAGGGTTCAGCTCCTACAACTGGCGCTAACGAAGGAGGTCTTTATACTAAGGAGGTCTCCGGTTCAACACAGCTTTTTTTTAGAGAAGAGGCCAATGGATCCGAGAGACAACTCACCTCAGCTTTTAGTGCTGCAACGAATGGTACTTTGACCATTCCGGGAGGTCTCCTTATCCAGTGGGGACTAGCGTCCGGGGTAAGTACCGCGTCAAATATCAACTTCAATACTGCATTTGGAGGGGTTCCTTACAACGTTCAATGTACTCTGCGAAGAGGAGACCTCAATAGCCGATTTGTCTATGTAAGAGATTCCGGTTTGACAGCGAATAAATTTAACATCCAAACCAATGCCGGTTCCACAGACTTGTATTGGTGGGCAGTGGGACCAGCTTAATGGCACTAAAGAGTTTCTTAATCGCACCTTTTGATAGTGGCTTGGTCAATAACATTGAACCTTGGCTCACTCCTGAAGATGCATTTCAATTTTTGGAGGATGCCTATGTATGGCGAGGAAGAGTTCGTAAACGCTTTGGTTATCGGTTCATGGGGGACACTGAACTTGATTCTCGTTTGCGCATTAATATCGGGAATACGGATGGTTCCGGAAACATATCCACCACTGTCCCGGGAGCTACGTTCGCTGTGGGACAAATGTTCTCAATTGGTTCGGAGATTTTTACCGTAAATGCGACAGGAACCCCGGCTGCCATGCTCGACACAGGTGCGGCCACAACAGCCACATTCAACACTACGACAGGAGCCCTTGTCATAAACGGGGCAGCAGTCGCCACTGCCGTTTATTACTACCCTGCAGAACCTGTTATGGGGCTCCGATTAAGAGAGACATCAAATATCAACTTTGAGGATACCGTAGGGTTTGATCCTCAGTTTGCCTATAGGAGGGTATCAGGTGCATGGGAAAGACTTGGAACGGCCGTCTGGACAGGGAGTAATTCAGACTTTTACTGGACCGTCAATTATCGAGGGACCAACCCCTATGAAACCTTCCTGTATGTGGTCAATGGGGTGGCAGCCGACAATATCAAATACATTCCTGCAGGATCAACGACATGGACTAACTTGCGTCCCCAGCTCGACTCAGGAGCGACAAGATTTCTGGAAACAGCGGCAATTATCGTGGGATTCAAAGATCGTCTCCTTGTGCTCAACACAATTGAAGATGAAGGTGGAAACGATCGCACGTACCAGAATAGGGCAAGATGGTCACAAAATGGAGACCCCACAACAGCTGCCACCTCATGGTTGGACGATACTCCAGGCCGGGGTGGCTACGTGGATGCACCGACGCAAGAAGCCATTACAACAGTCGAATTCATCAAAGATCGTCTCATTGTTTACTTCGAAAGATCGACTTGGGAGCTAGTCTATACAGGTGATGCTACACTTCCCTTTAGATGGCAGCAGATCAATAATGAACTGGGAGCTGAAAGTCGGTTCTCCATCATTGGATTTGACAAAGGAGCAGTAGGGGTAGGAAATGTAGGGGTTCATACCTGTAATGGAGTCAACGTTTCTAGAATCGATGAGAAAATCCCAAATGAAGTCTTCAATATTCACAACGGCAACGATGGGCCTCAAAGAGTCTATGGAATCAGAGATTATTTCTTAGAGTTGGTTTACTGGACCTTCCCCGATGATACAGCCGATCCCACCTTCCCAACGAATGTTTTGCTCTGGAACTATGCCAATAATTCTTGGGCTTTCTTGAATGATAGCTTCACATGCTTTGGCTATTTCCAAAAAGACAGTGACCTTACTTGGGCAGATTTAGGGTCCATATATGGAACCTGGGCTGCATGGAATGATCCGTGGGGAGGACCTAGAGCGCAGTCTCAATTTCCCGACATAGTCTCGGGAAATCAGCAAGGATTCACCCATATTATCGATGCAGACAAGTCTTCAAATGAGCAATCCCTCTATATCACAGATATGGATTCTGGCACTGAAGAGCTGACAGTGATAAACCATAATCTTAGCGAAGATTCCTATGTTCGCGTGGATGATGCTCAAGGTATCACTTCACTTAATGGGTCTATTTTCCAAGTACAGCAGGTAGTGGATGCAAACACAATTATATTGGATACCACATTCACTGGCACTTATACCGGTGGAGGAAAGCTGCAACGCATTTCAAATATCAATATCACCTCCAAACAGTGGAATCCAGGTACTCCTATTGGACAGCAATCTAGAATGCCCTATATTGATTTTCTTCTAGATCGAACCGAAGATGGGGAAGTTTCGGTCGACTATTTTATCGATTCCACCTCAGGTACCTCAATACAGGACCAGGTTGGCAGTGGTACGCTTTTGGGAAACAATACTCTCTACACGCGTCCCGAAGATAACAATACCTACCAACCCAACCAGGTCCGCATCTGGCACCGATATTATTTGCAGACTCAAGGACAATTCATCCAAATCAAAATCTTCATGGATGATGACCAGATGAGAGACAGCGAGATTTCCGAAAGCGATTTTGTCTTAGACGGCATGATTCTCTATCTTGAGCCGCAAGGGAGGATTATCGGATGAGTTCTAGTTTTGATGGAAATCCTAACAATCTTCTTCCGCAGACCTATATTATCCCAGACGATCCGCAAGAAAAGGATCTAAAGATTCGGCAGTATTTCAATGATTTGGCTACTGCCACCAATACTAAAGATTCAGGAATCTATGACGCAGTCGAGACCATAACAGGTCAGTCTTTCCTACCTCTGTTCAGCACTCAGACAGGCGCGAACGCCACATACCGCACTGTCTTTAGGAAAGTAATCGACTTCGGTGCCCTCCCGAATACCACAACTAAATCTGTTGCGCATGGGATTGCGTTTGGGTCGACCTTTAGCGCGACGAAGATTTACGGAGCTGCGACTGATCCAGGGACTTCATGGATTCCTCTTCCTTATGCCTCCCCGACGGCGGCAAACAATATAGAACTAAATCTAGACGCCACGAATGTGAATGTGATAACAGGTAGTGATAGGACTGCATATACGAGGACTTTCATAATCGTGGAATACATCAAGGTAGTATAGGAGAAACAAATGGCTTTTTTAGACTTTTTATTTGGAAAGGGAGAGAAAACGGAGCAATTCCAGAATTTCACTCCCGAACAACAAGGCTCCTTAAATGAAATTCTTGGTGGAGCAAGAAGCCAACTCCCAAGTGGGTTTGATTTTTTGAGCTCTATTCTCTCTGGATCTCCCGAAGCCCAAGCTCGTTTTGAAGCTCCGGCCAGAAGAGCTTTTGCGGAGGAAACTTTACCTTCCATTGCAGAAAGATTTACTGGCCTGGGAGCACAAAAAAGTTCTGCATTTGGTCAGCAATTGGGTAAAGCCGGAGCTGCACTAGAAGAGAATCTTGCCGCTCAACGAGCTGGAAGAAGTTTTGATGCTCTGAGCCAATTGCAGCAATTGCTAGGAACAGGCCTTACTCAGCAGTTCGAGAATGTATTTCGTCCCGCGACCAAAGGTTTTCTTGGAGGGCTGGGAGAAAGTGCAGCACAAGGGTTAGGACAAGCCGGTGGCATAGCAGGACTTCTTAAATTGCTGCCGCTTTTAGGACTATAGGTGACACATGGTACAGGTAATTCCTCAGACAGATCTAGGTGAAACTCTTGGACATGCTCTAGGACAGGGCTTTTCAGAAGGAGTCAATCAATTGACTTCGTACAAGCTCAACGAAATGTTGGCTGAGAGAAAAGACCGCCAAAGACAAAAAGAGCAAGAAGCCAAGCAACAAGCAGCGGCCAACAAACCTTTTTCGGTGTTCGATGTAGTAGGGGCTCTCGGTAAATTGGGGTTATCGAAGGATCAATTAGGTGTATTAGAACCCGAAGATATCCAGGAAATCGTAGAAATTGCTAACAAAAACATTTCAGAAATGGGGCGAGATCAAGCCTTCATTTCTGCCATGCAGGAAAAATTCAATCCCAAAACTCATGGATCGGATTTACCAGCCGGTCTTCAGGCTCTTCAAAATACTGAGATGAAGGAAGAAGAAAGCCTTTGGGATGTAATGAAGAAAGGACTTGAATCTTCAATTTCAGGAAGATTAGGGGCGATTGGAAGAGGAGAAGGCGCCGAAGAGTTCCAAAAACGTACCGAGTTACAAGACCCGGGATTTCTGAAAAATCTACTTTTTTCCCTCTCTAAATTTGGAGGGGACTTTCCATACTATGGAGCCGGTGGCGCTGCGGGTGCGGCCGCGGGAGGGGCAGCAGGCTCTCTCGCAGGTCCGTTTGGTGCTGCCGCAGGGGGTACAATAGGAGCTGGAGCAGGTGCTTTAGCCCTTCCCGCTATGATCGAAACGGGGCTGAAAGAAT
>JGI25136J39404_1000247_pt1 | contig 9122 bp, 19 predicted proteins | sample ETNvirome_6_1000_FD_39404 | JGI IMG/M metagenome (IMG submission 39404)
ATCGCTATATATATACAAATATACAAAAATTTTATTACTTTTACATAATATAAGGATCAGATATTTTCCAACCTTATACATTTTTGCAAAATTTGATTAAAACATATACAAGTGTTATAAGGATAACTACACCTTTTTTTTAGAAAAAATGCTAATAGGTTTAGTTGAAGGATAAACTTGTATTAAACATAACATAACAGAACTACAAAACAATACAGAAACTATAAAAAGTTAATGCTTAAACAACAAAACCCTTTTATTATGGATAAAAAATTAGAATTTCATTCAGTTGAAGAAATTGATCTAACATATAAAGTTGATTTTCAAAAAATAATTGCAGATTTGAATTTAAGTATGCAAATGGATAAAGAAATAGGCTTATTTTATGAAGTGCCTATTTTGGATTTTAAGGAATTTACAGATTATCTTTTATTTTTTATTGAAGGTTATTATGGAAAAGTTAAAGGAGGTGTAACAATAGAAGAAATAACTAGCCTATATACTATATATGAGCTAAAAAATAAAATATGGAATTAATGCAAAATATTAAACAGGCTAAAATTGAAAAAATGCAAAAAGACATTATACAAATGAAATTATCAAAAAGAAGTTTTAAAAAAATTAGAAAAATGATTTTAGAAATGGATAAACTAATAAACGAAAAACATAAAAAATGATATTAGAATTATTTGCAGGAAGTAGAAGTATTGGCAAAATTGCTGATAAATTAAATATACCTGTCTTTTCTTCTGATATTAAAGATTTTGATAATATTGATTATGTTTGTAATATTTTAGATTTTGATGTTAAAAAAATACCTTTTAAACCCTTAATAATATGGGCAAGTCCTCCCTGCACTGCTTTTTCTGTTGCCTCAATACCTTATTATTGGAATAAAGATAAAACTCCAAAAAAAGAAGCCTTAATACATATAGAAATAGTTAAAAAAACTTTAGAAATAATAAGTATTTTAAAGCCTAAGTATTTTTATATTGAAAACCCAAGAGGAATGTTAAGAAAAAACAAAATTATGACAGGTATACCACGAGAAACAGTTTGGTATTGTAAATATGGTTTTGATGTTGCTAAGCCAACGGACATCTGGAGCAATAATATATATAGTTTATTCAAGCCTAATGGTTGGAGTGCAAGACCAGGTTGCTTTAATAACAATAGAAGTTGTTGGCACGAAAAAAGCCCTAGAATTGATGGAGACAAAGGAACGCAAGGCAAAAAAGATAGTTATACCAGGTCTATTATTCCTCCAGAACTTTGTATGGAAATATTAAGTTTACATTTAAAAGAAATTAGGAGCATGTAATAAGAAGATAATAAAATAAATATATAAACAAAAAAAATAAAAGTTATGGATCAGATTAAAAAAACAATTATTAAATTACAAACAGAAGTTAAAGCAAATAAAAAAAGAACAGGCGAATATAAAGCACCTCAAATTCCAGATAATGCAAGATTTAAAATGCTAATAAAGTTTAAACCTTCTGAACAGTATCCAAAAGGAGGTTATAAAATTTTTTATTCTCTTGAATATATAGTTTTAAAGGAAACAGGCTTTATAGATGAGTGGAGTAGTTTAAAAAAATTAATGGTATTTTACAACAAGATAAAAGAGCAAAACAGACTAGAATTTGCGAAAGTATATATGTCTCTTGAAGATTTGCCTGTTATAGAAGATAAAAAACATAATTCATTATTAGCAATAGTAACAGAATTTCAGGAAATTTTTAACCCTTCACTAAAATATTACCATAATAATTTGCATACTTTAATTAAATTAGATAGTTTTGTGGCTCAATGGTTAGAGTAGCACCAAATTTAAGAGGTGCAGTTAAAGGAAAATTACACAAATATAGACAGGGTATTAGAATGTATAATTTTGCAAGTTAATGAAAGTATCCCTTATTGTCGGGAGTTCTTTTCAAATTATGATAGTCCAGAACAATTGTTTAAACAATTAAAATTACTTACAACATATAAAAGTGATCCTAAAGGTATTGAATTACTACAAAGTGTGCAAACACTATTTGATGACAATTTTTGGGGAAAGAGTGGTTTTGGCGATTGTGATTGCTGGACAATTTTAACGCTGAGCTGCTGTTATGCTAATAATTGGAATGATAATTACATCATTTTAAAAGGGAGAAGTAAAAAAGCACCTGTTCACATATACAGTGCCTGTAAATTTGAAGGAAAAATATATACAATGGACCTAACAAACACATTTATAAATGAAGAAAGGAATTATCCTTTAACGCAAATAATTAAATTACAAACTAAATACACATAAAACTATGAGCTACTTACAACTTGCTGACAATGGCAATCCTGCAGATAAATATTTATTAATACCTGCAGAAATTTCTGGAACTGAAACAAAATTTGTGAGGGAGGATCTATTTGATGATTTGCCTGAGGCAAAATACCAACACTTATTAAATACCTTAGAGCCTTATCAGTTATCAGAAGATAATTTACAAGATAAAGCCTCAAGACAGGCTCGAAGAGATGCCAGGAAAGTTAGAAAAACTGAAAAACAATCACAAAAAGGAAGAAGGAGAGAGGCACGAACATCTAAAAGAGAAAGTAAAGCAGAATATAAAAGAAAACAGGCAGAAGGAGTTGAAGGATTTGAAAAATCAGGTGTGTTATCTAATGTAATGGATACAATAGGAGGTGTAGCAAGTAATATTTTTGGAGGTGCAGGAGATTTAGACTATGATGTAGTTGGAGGTGTTGATTATTCAGGAGGACAATTTACAACTGATGCCAATTTACAAGTAAGAAGTAAAACTTGGATAAAAGGAGTGCCTAATTGGATAGTAATTGCAGGAGGTGGAGTTATAACTTTAGGAACTATTTATTTACTTACTAAGAAAAAGAAAAGATAAATTTTGGCTACACAAAAAGACATATTAAGGAAATTAAAATTAATTGAGAATTTAATGGGTTTTCCTAAAGGTATGGAATATAAACTTTATGGAGCTTATGACAAATGGAAGGTTTTAGCTCCTTATACTAATAATGATATTACTTCTTTATCTACAAAAAAAGAGTTATATAATACTTTAGATAGTTATTTAAAAGGTATGGAAGATTATAAAAATAGAGTTAAATTAAAAAAGAAATATAAGCCTAAAACAACATCTTCTAAAAAAAAAAAAAGTAAAAAAGAAAAGATAAAATTAGTATGGGGTGATCCTAAAGCACTTGAAATGATAAAAAATGAGGAAAAATATTTATCAAAAAGGAAAAAAATAACACCAACTAAAAAAGAAATGATAAAGTTTATAAAAAATTCTCCAAGTATTAATAATGTATGGAATGAAAGTGATTTTGAAGATTTACCAAATTTAACAAATAAAGCATTAAAAGATATTATAAGAGAAATAAAAATAGAGGACAAATATTTAGTAAATTAATATAAATAATAATTAAAAATAAAATAAAATGGCAAGACTAGGAACAAAAAAAGGAGGTAGAAGAAAAACTGCAAGAAGAGCTTATATGAAAACTGCAGCTCCTAAAAGAAAAAGAAGAACTTCAAAGAAAAAAGGAATGTTATCAGAGTTAATTGATAAAAAAAGTGCTACTGCAGGTGCAAAGTGTTTAGTATCTGGAGCAATTGGAGGCGGTGCAAGTGTATTAGTTGAAAAAATATTTACTGCACAATCTGATCAGAATAAAGCCTTAATTATTGCAGGAGTTGGTTTTGCAACTGCAACTATGTTAAAAGCACCTTATGTAGGTGCAGGTATGGGAGCAATTGCAATGTATAAATTATTAGAAGGTGCAGGAATGTTGGCAGAAAGTGATTATTTGCAAGAGGGAGCCTGGGCAGATGTTTCAGATTTGCCTATGGTATTAAATGAAAACGGAGTGCCAGATGTAGATTATTTACAACAAAATAATATTCCTTTAGATAATGTATATTTGCACGATAACGATTATTTGCAAGATAATAATAATTCTTCTTATGATGTTGGTTATTATGGATCAGGTTTTGGAGGATAAAAGAATTAAATTAAATTAAAGTATAAATAAATAAAACAAACAAAATGAAAGAAAGTATCTCAAGCAGGTTTACACCTCAAAGAAAAATTATCCAAGTCAATAAACGTTATGGAAATACAGGTATTAAAAGGCAACAAGGATCAACAGTAGTAAAATATGATACTATTGCTCTTACTGCAACAACACAACAATTACGATTTTTTGAAGGTGCAACTAACAGACAGTTTCCGTTCACTAATATAAATAGCGAAGGGAATAAATTACCTGTTGGAAGTTCAATGATCGTAGAAAGAGCCTATTTAACAATATTAGAATATGATCCTGCACTAGGGTTTACGGCAATAACACAACCAGACACGCAACCAAATTTAGCGTGTGCAGAGTTTGGACTAATGGTAGCAAACAAAGAAGTTATAAAAAATGTGCCAATTTTAAGTTGGATACCTGAATACAACAAAAGTGCAGGATCGGTAGATTATAATAATTTTGAATTTGACACCCAAGTAAGTTTATTGCCATTATTAGAGTATATTGCAACAATCAGATTTGCTGATGTTTTGGTTGAACCAGAAGGAAAATATCTAAGATTGACAATTGAAGGAACAGGTGCAATAATTTCTCCAAGTTCTCCATTTTAATACATTAAAAATATAGATTATGACTAATAATAAAAGAGGTTTTGTTAATACTCCTCAATTTCCTGGACTTCAAAACGGAGCCAGTATTGAGGAGGTTAGAAAACTTATAAAAAAACAAGTTAAAACTAAGGGTTTTAATTGGAGTATTGCAAATGGTTTTAGTAGTTTTAATTTAGAACTTTCTGGAACTGCAAGAGTATTTTTAGGTTTTTCTTTAATGCCTGTTGTGGCTGATGCAGGAGCAATAAGCATAACTGCAATGGCTGAAGAATTTAATCTTACTATTAATAATGAAATCATAACTGATCAAACGCACCCTGCGTTTTATACTAATTTCTTTACTGACCAGGAATTTTATCATATACCACGCCCTTTAAGTGGAACTGATACAATAACAGCAAGTTGGAATAATGCAGGAGCTGTTCAAAATTGGATAATGATAGTATATTATGTATAATGATAACGCCAGAACTTGAAAAATTAATATTAAAAGGAAAAGCAACATATAAAACATTTGTTGCAGGTGGTGGAACAAAAAGTGTGCTTGACTTGGAGGTTAATAGGTGGATAATAATAACAGATTTTGTTGTATATTCTTTTTTACCTGTTGATTATCCACTTGCAAGTATTGATTTTGCTACTAAATTTCAAGACGGAATTATTACTCAAATGAATATTTTGAGTAATAAATCTTTTAACTCTTATGTATTTCGGAATTCAGTAAATTGGACTGTAATTGGAGATGATGTCTACCCAAGTTTAACCTCTCCTATAAAATTTGACTGTTATTTACCTCACGAAAAAAGTATTGCTTTTACATTTTTAAGAGCTGAGCAAGATACAGGCAATATATTAACTACTACTCAAACTGATTTTTCTCCTGCTGAAAGTATAGGAATTAAACCCCCTTTAGATTATGGTAGAATTGGTTTGCCTGGAGCAATAACAGTTCCTAGAATAAGAGATACAGGAACTTTAGTAGGAGAATTTAGACCTGCAGGAAATTCAATTGCTAATTTAACAGATCCTTCATTTACTGAGTTAAGTTTTCCTATAAACGCAAATACAGATTTTAAAAATGAAAGTTCTGATGCTTTACAATTTCCCATAGTGAATGTTGGTTATGTAGAAATTTTTGGATCTGGAGTTTTAGATGTTCAACCTTCTTAAATTTGCAGATGAAATTAGAAAAACTATATAAAATTTTAATTACAATTTTTAATTGGATAAAAGGCAATAAAAAATTATTAGATCAAATTGCATCTTTGGTATATGAAATACAAGTTTTAATATCTGATATTAAAGATATTAAAGAGGATAATAAACATTTACATTTAAAAATTAAAAATTTAAAAGATGAAAATAAACGATTTCTCAAAACTACAAGAAAAGCAAAATTATAAGCATATTGCTTTATATGATAAGTTTGATAAATGCAGAGTTAGATTTAATGGGCAAAAAAATTCTAGTGCAGATAAGTTAAAAGTAATTGAAAATAGGCTTGAAAGTGAGATTTATAATGATGATTATTATATTATTAAATGCAAAAATTATCATACAGATAAAGAAACAGATGATTTTATTATACACCTAAAAGAAAATATTGATATGAATATAGAACTACCAACAAGATCAGAAACTCAAGATACAATTAATGGTTATTCATTTAAAAAGTCTTTAGAGTTAGAAGTTGAGATTAAAAAATTAGAGTTAGATAATAACTCTTATAAAAAGGAAATTCTGGAACTTAAAAAAGAGATTGAAGAGTTGGAGCATGCTTTGAGTGAATGTGATGAGAATGATTTACTTAATGAAGAGCCACAAACCGATTGGAAAGTATTTCTAAGTGAAAGTTTAAGCACTTTAGCACCTTTATTAGATAAACATTTTGAATTGAAGGAACGAAATATTGCTATTAAAGAACAACAAATTAAGTCTTTTAAACCTCAGATGCCTAAAACTGTTGAGAATGATAAAGTAAATAACAAATTTAATGAAAAATTAATGGATCAATTAAATACAGGTTTAGTTGAAAGTATTAATACAATTGAAGAGGAACAGGAGAAAAGCCAAATTATGGAAATTTACAATAATTCTACTGATTTAAACGAATGTATAAAAGATATTTATGAAATTAAGCCAGAATTAATAGAAAATTTAATGTCAAAAATTAATGAATGAATTTAGGGAACTATTAAAAAATGAAAATAGTTTAAATGAGACTATTAATAAACTAAATAAAATTTATAATTTAGACCAAAAATATGGTATTATGACTAAATCAATTGTTATAAATGGTTTAGAAAAAATAATTAAGATACTGAATATTAAAAAAAGATAATTATGACAGATAGCCAGAAAAAAAACTTATTAGAAAAAGGAGGCACAAGATTTATAATTAAAAATATTTATGTAAAACCTGGAGAGTATGATAAAACACCAAGAGTTTTTAAAACACTATCTTTTGATTTGCCAAATGAAATATCTTATAGTTTTTATAAAGTAGTTAAACCGAATGAGCCAAAGGGCAATATGTTTATTGAGCAGTTTAATAAAAGTTCTATGAAAGTTTACTCTGTTAATATCTTATATGAATTTACTGAAACTACTATAAAATATAAAGATATAACAATATTAAGTGCAATTACACAAGAATAAAATAAAATATTAAAAAAATGAGTGCAAAAAAATGGAAAAGTAGAGGACCTATTGAAAAAGGTTTAATTATTGGAGGCTCTATTATAGGTTTAATAATAACTTATAAAACTTATATTGCAATAGATGAGAGAATACAGGTTGCAAAAAGAACTAAGGCTTATAAAAAAGCATTAGAAAAATGGCAAAATGATATTGCAACAGGGCAAATACCTGCAAATACACCCCCCCCTAATGTTCCTGCAGTTTTAACAAAACAACTTAAAAATTTTATTGATGACATATATAATAAGGTTGCAGGACCAAATATCTGGTATTATCCTGATACAATAAATAAATTAACTAAATATAGTGGTAATGATTTAAGGGCAATTAACGAATATTGGAATGAAAAATATTATACAGGTGCAGGAGGTGATTTAAAAACTGCTTTACAAAATGAGTATGCTTATTTAATAACTCAATGGGATCCAACATACCACGAATACACACCTGCAATAGATCATTTAACAACTGCAGGATACTAAAATTATGATTAAACCCCTAAAAAATTGGTATATAACTTCTCCTTATGGAAATAGGATACACCCTACAACAGGAGAATATAAAATGCACTATGGTATTGATTTAAGAGCTCCTATAGGAACACCTATTTATAGTCCAGAAAGTGGAGTTGTGGTTGATGCAGGAACTTATACAGCAGGAGGCAAAGAATTATTAATACAACACAATAACAATTATAAAACATCTTATTCTCATTTATCTAGTTTTGCTAAAAATAGTGGGGATCTTGTAATAAAAGGAGAATTAATTGGTTATACAGGTAGCACAGGAAATATAACAGGACCTCATTTACACTATGGAGTTAGATTTAATGGAGACAGAATAGATCCTGAGACAGTTATTTATGAAGATGCTTATAATATTATAGGAAATTATGATTTTAATAATGGTTTACAACCTAATTTTAAAAAATATGCAATATGGATCCTTATATTAATGGGTTTTTCTTTGACATATATATTATATAAAAGAAAATATGGATAAAAAAAATACATACTTAAGTGCAGGAGTTAGTTTTGAGGACATTTATAATGCTTTTACTGATCCAAATAAACAATTTCAATTTCCTGTAAAAGGTTTAGAAGTTGGAACTGATAAAGAAACTAAAAATGCAATATATATGACAGGTGTNATAATTGGAATTTCTATTATAGCAGGTTTTTTAATATTAAANTCTAAAAAATAAAAATTATGATAGGANCTGCANTNAAAATNATGAAAATGTCAAAGGANAGAATGAAAAATAGGCGACAGGCACAACAATTACCTNTTTATATACCTCCTCCAACACCTCCAAAAAAAGATAATAAAATTTTATATGCCTCAATTATAGGTATTTCATTAATAGGAGCTTATCTACTATACAAAAAAACTTGATAAACAAGTGCTATTCTAACCGATAGACTGAAGAGCCAGATTTTTTAATTAATTTCTGGCTTTTTTGTGTCTAATAAATACTCTGGGACCAGGAGCATGGAGCCTCAAGAGAGATTTTTTCTTTCTCTGGAAGATGTTCCAGGTCCTATAGGAAATTTTAGGGTAGTTTACTATAGTATTTTTTATAGTATTTTTTAAAATTAGTTATAAACAAGTTATAAACCGTTATAATTTTTATTATATATGTAATAGGTTATAATGAAAAAGCACTAATTGTTAATTAAATTAGTGCTTTATCGGATCAGATTATATGAGATTTGCGAATTTAATCGCTATATATATACAAATATACAAAAATTT
>JGI25136J39404_1000248_pt1 | contig 9104 bp, 14 predicted proteins | sample ETNvirome_6_1000_FD_39404 | JGI IMG/M metagenome (IMG submission 39404)
CTCTGTTATATACATAGAAATTATACCTAATTCATATACGTTAAAGAGAGTTACGTAATCAGTTAATATAACATACCCTACTACTAGATCATCTTTTACTAACAAATTGATTCCAGATGCCTTTATAAAGCTCTGAAGAGTATTCTGTAATTTAGTTGAATACTCTATACCTAGGTTGTACTTATCGTTACAATCCTGCATTAAATCTAAGATAGTATATATATCTAATATTTCAGCTTTTCTTATATGTATCATATTACTTCACATATTCTGATCTTAAGATATAAGAGAATTTCTTCATACCTTCATTAAAAGCTATCTCTTCTAGAGAAGTCTCTCCTGCTTTATATATGAACTTATGTATACCTGCTTGCTTCTCTAACTTAAATACATCTTCTTCTCTTAGTGGTATGATACTTACATTAATCTTAAATACTCTACATAAGTACTTCTTAATAGTTACTCTTATAGTAGTTATGTATTTATTATATATCTCTTTTATAGATACTATATTATTATTATATATATTCTTAATATATTTTATCAGTCTCTTCATTACTTCCTCCTATGGACTCTATAGTAATACTTTATAAACGACAAAAGGCTACCCCGAAGAGTAGCCTTGTTCTATTAAGTCCATTGTGTAGCCATTGCCTTAGCTATACCTTAACTTCCACATGCTTCACAATCATCTTTATTATCTATGCCACATACTTTTAGTTCATTCTTCTTAGCATCATCGAATTGAATACTCTTCCACATAGTAGCTACTGTAACATCTATTCCGTGCTTCTCTTTAAACATCGTCTGAGCATTAAATACCCTTTGTATGTCAACACCTTTGATCTTACTTCCATCTTCGTATGTAAGATGTTCAATACTCTTTACTTCTTTTTCATTCATATAATACTCCTTTATTTCGTATGGTTCGTATCTAAGGTTTGGCATTAACTGCCTCCTTCAGTCTTCTCTTTAGGTCTTCCTCTTCTTGTGTTAATACTTCATTACCTGCTTCTATATAAATTATCATAGCAAGTACTGTATGTATATCATCATTACTAAGCAAAAAAATACTCTGCATCTAATACCTCCTTTATATCTAAGTCACCTGTTTCAGGTAACTCAGGTAATTCAATTTCATAATCAATCTCTAGTGCAACTTTATAGTCCTCTAGAACATTATTATTATTATACATCTCATAAAAACTCTCTCTAATACAAGTATGTAACTCATCTACATCACAAGCATGTGTACCATAAGAATCATGTACCATAGCCCAAGATGTTATATTCTTAGCATTAAGTACAGTAGACATCAGATGACAAGCATCCATACTATGTACAAAGTTAGGTGCAATACCACTAGATTGTTTCTTATTATTAATCTCTTGTGTAGGATTAGCTAGTGTAAGTATTAGTTGACCACATAATTCAGTCTTTACTTTATTAGATTCATAAGTAGTGTATCCACCATATACCTTAAATCCTAATGGTGTAGTCCAGTAATACGGCTTTCCTATAGCATTAATGTACTTAACTGAGCCTTTAAGCCAATCCATAGCACCTCTAGCTGCTGTTACTGTATTACCTATAGATCTCCAAAGGATAGGCACTAAGAGATTCATTGCTTTCTTAGTATCTGTAAAAGAGAATTTCATATCCCTAACGTATTCCCCTACACTATCTCTACAAGTACTCTGTGTACTCCCATAAGGAAGTGTCATAACTAGATTTCTTACAGAGTTTCCTAGTAATGCCTAGTTCAAGCCATTCTTTAGCTATATCTTCATCTGATTCTTCTAAGACTTGAATAACTTTATTCGCAACCTTTTGATAGATGTCTTCAGGTTTATCGCTAGGTATGAGATTAACTGCTTCAGCACCTTCGGTATCCCTAAGCATAGCACTAAAATGCTGAATGCCATTGCAACTGCCATCCATAGCAATAGGTATCTTAGACCTAAAAGAATTTCCTTGAATGCAATAATCTCTCCATTCAAGGCAGAATGCCAAGAATTGCCACGGCTTGTCTGCATCTCTCCAAAATGTTTCGCTAAGAGGATCACCTGCTGTTTGAAGTATTTCATTTTCATGCTCCTTTACCCATTCAACTCTTTCGTCGAAAGATACTTTATCCACCCCATAAGTATTTGCTCCGTGAACTGCGAGCCAATAACTACCTCTAACTCCAAGACACTTAGACTCAGAGAATCTAAGGAGTCCTTTAGCAGGATCTGCCCCTTGGGGGTTAAACGTTGGAGCAGTTGGGTACAAACGTCCTCTAAAGTCTGCTTTGTAGACATAATAGAACTCCTTGTATTTACTCATTCTCTGAGCTACGTTTAATGTTCTGACAATAGAAGCAGATTTACCTACTCGCTGTCTCTCTTCTGTATACATCCTAGAAGCGTTGTATTTCCATTGTTGGAACTCAAGCAACTCTTCTTCAGACATATCCTCTTTCTTTAAATCCCTATTAAGAGGGCAAGGAGGTATCTCTAAGGGCTTTGAAGGAGGCATCCCTACCCTAAGATCATTCTCCCATACTTTTTGCATTACATCAAGTATTTCGAGGTTTATTGACCAAGCTGTTCTTTGTATAATGTTAGCAGCATCTAAAGTTCTGTCGTAACTACCTACTTTATTATGTTCATACAATTCTTTCTTATGTGATTTATTGTATCCCTTAATAAAAGGGTTCATACGTCTTAGCTCAGGAGTTAAATAACCTCCGTTATAAATATCTACCCAATCATCAGGAGGTACTAAGTTAGGTAATAAGTCAGGGGAAAGCATAGCCTTACCTTCGTTAACCTTATTGATGAAATGCGTTAGTTCCTCTTCAGCTTCTACTAAAGACCGCATTCTCTTACCCTTACCTACAGTAACCCTCTTTATAAGTCCTGTTGATTTCATTATCACGTCAAGTAGTTTAACACCTACATTGAGTTGTTCATCAGGTAGCCAGTGATTCCAATCATAGAATTCATTGAATTCATGTATTAATACTCTATGTTTATGACTGTATTGTACAGTATTCTTTCTCTTAAAATCAGCAAGGATAGATCGGTAGAATTCAGGATCGTATTCGTTAAAATGTGTGAAGCGAATCTGATCTTCTATCTTAGTACCGATCTGTCGAGCTAACTTAACTATATATACTTCTTTAGATAATACAGAATCCATTACGCATTTAAGAGCTATGAAGGAGCAGACATTAGAATCTAGATTCTTAATTAAACCTAGGTACTTAGCTCTCGTTCCGTACTGTTTCTTGCGTTGTACATCTAAGGCTTCTGTAATAACTTCTACGTAGTTCTGCATTACGTATTTAGAGGATTCAGCCTGTGAGGTTTGTCCTGCTTCCTTGAGCTTCTCTAACTGAGAGAAGTATCTCTTATACCCTAAGTCCTGCATCTCTTGTTCTAATTCTAGTTGTTCCTTCAGTAGATCTTCTTGCATGTTAATCCTAGATTATAATTCTTCGTTCCACCTACCATCTACATTCAATACCATAGGTATCAGCTTAGGTTCATTATTAAGTATCACTCCACATCCTAATATAGGTCTTGTAAGAGCTGATTTATTATAAGTAAATACAGGGTGTTTGTGATCTATAAGACATCCTACTGACATACTCCATCTGATCTTATTAACATCTGCGAAGTAAGATATACAGAATTCATTGTGGTGATGACCTTGTACACTATTACTACTGAATTGTTTTGCATTCAATTTAGTATTAGTACCTATAGTATGTCTCATGTGTAGATCCTGTAATTCAGGATAATCGAAGGATTCTTTAAAGATCCATGTATCAGGCAAGCCATAAGCCTCTTGATCTGTCTTGAGCATATATTTAGGAATACCTACATCTTTAGCTTTACGTTTAGTAAGAGCATCGTGGTTTCCCATAGCTACATCCATCTCAGGAAATAACTCAGCGAGCTTACTTATATAATACTTAGATGTTCTGAATTCATCANCAGTACCTAATGCTTCATGTTCCTTAGCATGATAAGAAGTCTGATGCTTATCTAATACATCTCCTACATTCAGTACTTTATTTATACAATACTTCTCTTTAATAGCTTCTAGGAAGGCGAAACTATCAGGGTGATGATAAGGTATATGCATATCAGATATAACTAAGATGTTAGTATTAGAGTCAGTAGTATTCTGCATACCTTTATCTATAATCTTCTTTATACGATACCAACTAAGTCCTGTCTGTTTAGCAACATTACTTATATTATAACCTGATTCTATGAACATCTGCCATATTTCAGCTTCAGCTACTTGTATATATTCATTACTAAGTTCATTTTGATTATTTGACATTTAAATACTCCTCATCCTTTGNTATAAACATTAACCCACCTCTNTTGTTTCCATATATAAACAGTCTGTATATTCTGTTGCTCTTTAATCTGATCCCAAGCATGTGTTATTGATTCAGCTTGTACTTCTACTGAACCATATGTAGATACTACTTTATACTTCTCTAGACTATGAGTTAAGCTCTGTGTCGTAAATCCTGTATTTTTCATGTAACTCTCTGTATTTCTTTGCCTTACTTAGGTCTTGTTCAGTATTATCTTTAAATCCTGCTCTTAAATGATACTTCAGTGCATTACCGAAACAATACCCTTTGAATGCTTCTCGTGTCATTGCACTACGTATTATCTGTATAACTTCTATATCATCAAAGAAAGCGTAGTGTTTAGGGTTATTAACTACATCAGATCCATTAGGTGTAGGCATTATACATCCTTTACATGTATATTCTCATCGAACATATCTAGTTGATTAGGGTTAGAGTAAGTATCTTTAGATGACGTAGTTGATGTAAATTCATCATATATTTTATCGATATAATCTCTATGTAGATATATTTTATGTGGATATAAGGTATCTAATTCAGCTTTGAATTCAGCTAATACAAGTAATTCTTTAGTTGTTAATTTTTTAGTTGTTAATTCAGTATTCATTTTAATCCTTTATTTATTATTTGTCTGTCTTTAGCTCTCTTCTTCTTAGCCTTGAGATTCTTCGCTATACGCTTCTCTTCAGGTGTTTTATGCGTAGGATGTATGAGGTTATATTGAGGTTTCTTATTGAGGTATTTAACTAAGTTATTCAACCATTCTAAATAACCACCTTCTAAGGTGTGCTGACCTCTCTGAGCTAATCCTTTTATCTTACCTTCTAGTCCGTTACAGTTAATACAGAGTATACCTCTAACAAGTCCTGTAGTATGGCAATGATCTAAAGCTGAAGTCTTCTTCCTATCGCCTTTAACCCTACTGAGTTGTCCTTTACAGATAGGACAGATATATCTCTGCTTACCTGCTATGAGCTTCCTAGCAGATTCTACGTCATGTCTAGTTAGTTTCTTGAATTGCATTAATCCTCCAATGTACTACTAAGATAAGTAATTAAAGCTCTTACATCATCAGGCTCTAATATTACATAATACTCATCGCTATTATCTTCATCTAATAGAACCTGTATAGAAGTGTAAGTAGTATCACTGTATTCTTTCCTAGAAGTTACTATAAGCTTATCTCCTTGGGCTTCCTTGAACTCATAAGTACTCATAATTCCCTTTTTTCCATTGTATTAAGAACTTCCATCCTTGAGATTCACATACTTCTTCAAAACTCATTTGGGGAGTTATCATATTGAATATATATCGTAATACTTTAACACATTTCTCTTTACTTAATCCTATAGGTAACTCAATCTTCTTATCATATACAATATCTTCACCATCAGGATTATTGTATAGGATAGGTAATACCAACTGTAATTTAGTTTTTAGTTTCTTCTTATTTCTATTTCTCATAATACTCCTTCATAGCTAGGTATCCTATCTCCTTAAACCAATTCAACACATCATCTTCACCTACGTGTCGTCTCATCCAAAGTAATTTAGCTTGTTCTATGAACATAGCTTCTGCTACCTCTTCCGTTCTGCCATACTCAGAATCATCTACGTAATAATCTTTATATAATGTTAATACAAACCTATATAAAGAATAATTAGTTGCTCCATAATCAACATCTAAATAATCAGTAATAGCCTCATAAGCTCTTATATCACCACACTTAACCATCTTAGTCTTACCTTGTATCATAGGTAATCCTGCTATATTATCAGCAGTATCTCCTGCGAGCATCTGAAACCAAAACCAAAGTGTACCTTCTCCATATATCTTACGCTTCTTAGTACCACTTTTAGTCTCGTATTCCTTGATCTCTAAATAACCAAAAGGATCTACTTCATGTAACTCAAGAGTATCCCAATTAAGATGTAATCCTGAGTTCATCCTTAAATCTTTATCTCTACTGCATAATACACTATTAGGATTGTTGTGGTGAAATTGAGTAAGACTGTCATCAGCTTCTTCTAATTCATTAAAGAATACTGACACTGTAGAACTAACGTATGAAGTTAAATAATCTCTTAGTTTCTTAAGGTTCTTAGGTTTAGCTTTGCCTGTTCTATTACCTTGATAAGGCTTAACAGTAGCTATGTTATATCTATTACCTTTTAACTTACCAGTTAAATGACACACAACTCTTTCTGCTCCTGCATAGACTCTGTACTTTTCTATAAGAGTTAAGAGGTTATTCTTACACTCCTCTAGAGATTCATTCTCATTGTAAGTACACTCATAACAGGCTATATCTGCATCTAATTGAAGAACTCTATCTGCCACTATATCAGGAAGAGGAGCTAAAACTAGCTCCTGCATCTCTGATGTATCAATATTAGAGTATTTACTAATATCTACTGTTTTCATTACACAATACCGTCTAATTGATCTTCTGAATTTGACTTATCACCTAAATTAATTCCAGTAAGTAATGCTTGCAAAGGACTACCAACGTAGTTCTTAGCTGAAAGAATCTTCTCTTGTATGAAGTTATTACCTTCAATCTTAAGAGCATCCCAATCTTCTATAAATGGTTGATCCCAAAGGAACACTTTAGAATCATTGATTTGTGGGTGAACCTTAAGAGGTAACATCTTACCAGTACCTTCACCATCAATAGTCTCTTCATAAAGAGGAGGTTTAATATCTCTGATATACATCATCGTACCACTAGAAGGAACTAACTCACACTTATATACTTCACCTAACAACTCATAGAATTTAGTAGCTGTTCCTTTGTAGTTCATAGCTGTGAATGCCTTACTATGATTACTCTTAGGGTGATTACTAATTTTCATACCATTGTATGATATGTTCAGGTACCTAGCACCTATCTTTTTCTCACCATCTACTTCGTACTCTTCGAGATGCTTCTTAGATACTACCTCAAATGTTAATTGTCGAGTAGCTACATCAGGCTTCTCTTCACCATCAGGAGAAGGATTTTGCGGTTGTACTCCGTAATCAACTACTTGTATTAACCTAATTAGTGCTGCTCCTGCCTCTAATGGCTTCCTAACGAACTTACCACCTTCTTGTGGTTTACTTAAATCTTCACCCATTGATGTGTTGTACTTACTTGTGTCTACAGACATATTGTCTCCTTGGTTTAGTGTATTATATTTTCTTCTGTTTATCTTCTAACATCTTCTTGTGTTTTTCCCAACCCTTAATAGTTCCCATCTCAAAGGCTATACCTATCTGAGTCTTTATATACAGATCCATTTGTTTCTTATATAACTCTACTTCAACCTGTACCCTACTCCTAGTCTCATATAATACTACTTCATAAGTAAGAAGTACTATAATTCCTATGAATACTAAAGTATAGACTAAATTAGATATAAGTAAGTTATATCTCTTAAAGAAATTATTCATTAGTCATCCCATATCTCCATATCATATAAGTTCTTCCCTGTCTCAACTTCTACAGGAAATGGTACTCTGACGTTAATATCAGGGTACATCTGATTAAATACTTCAGGTACACTCTGCATGATTCTCCTCATATCTTTATTAACCTGATTAGCTGTCTCTTCGTCATACATATCAACTACTATACAATCATGTACTGTGTTAACTAATAAAGCCTTACCTCCGTAGTTGTCATTGTTCCTGAAGTGNCTCCATACCTTACCTTGTATTACTTGCATTACTTCCCCACCGAATCCTTGTATAGGAAAGTTCTTAGTCTGAGTAGGTGTGAATCCCGCCTTACCCATAAATCCGTACTCTCTAAAGCAATATTTAGTACCTGTAGGACTCTTGTACTCACCTCTACCTTGTGGTTGCCAATGACCACCTGAAGTCTTTCCCCATTTATCCTTATGTAGATCTATAAAGATCTTACTCTTAGTAGCTTTTCTTGAACTCTTAACCTCTTTAATGACGTTTTCATTGAATTCAACTACTCCTGAATACATCCTCTCTTCAATATCAATCATCTCTTTTACTTGATCTAAAGGTATTCCAGTTGTAGCACTAATTGCTATAGCACCTGCTCCGTAAGCTCTTTGGAAAGAGAATTGCTTTATATCAGATCTCATCTTCCCTATTGCTTCGTCGTGCTTCTTATGATGTAAATCCCATACCTCTTCATAAGGTCTATTGAGTTTAATACTAAGCCTCTTGCAATGAAAGTCTACTCCGTTATTCAAATCATCTATAAGAGCCTGATCCTTACTGAATACACCTTGACATACTACCTCTAACTGAGAGTAATCTACTTCTCCCATTATACCTGCTTTGAATCTACTAGTATAAATCTTCTTTACTGTAGATTTATCTCTCTTAGGTATTTGTTGCTGATCCCCTGATTGTCTTCCTGTAATCGTAGATACATGACTTATTTTCTGATGGAAGATGCCATTGTTAATGTAAGTAAGCATTCCCTTACGATTTCCTTTATCATCTTCAGTCCAGTAATAAGTACCTATATCTTTCTGTAGCTTACCGAGTTCTGCGTATAACTTAAGGAAAGGTATATCTAAGAGTCCTAACTCCTCGATTACATCTTTATTAACCTTCCATACACCTTCTTTCTCAGTCTTCCACTTCTTATGTGGCTCAGTTATCTGAGGTAAAGGAAATAAGAAGTCTTCGTAGCGTTCCTTAAGCTCTCCTTGTACATCAACTAACTTAGTTTTCTGCTGTCCTGCTTTC